>Ga0116227_10000740_pt1 | contig 66684 bp, 56 predicted proteins | sample S1TSphgellanicum_FD_89693 | JGI IMG/M metagenome (GOLD analysis project Ga0116227, IMG submission 89693) | Host-associated microbial communities from peat moss isolated from Minnesota, USA - S1T2_Fb - Sphagnum magellanicum MG | ecosystem: Host-associated > Plants > Peat moss > Unclassified...
AAAAAAAAAAAAAAAAAAGAAAAAAAAAAAAAAAAAAAAAAAAAAAAAAAAAAAAAAAAAAAAAAAAAAAAAAAAAAAAAAAAAAAAAAAAAAAAAAAAAAAAAAAAAAAAAACACTCTAGTGACCTTGACGGAGAAAAATATCAGACAAGAATCAGAAGAGATCATCTCAAAATGAAAAGGAAAAGATGGAATTAGCAAATCCTGGAAATCGAAAGAAATCGCCTCACAAAGGAAAGAAAGCATGGAATTAGCAAAACCTGGAAATCGAAAGAAATCAGATCACAAAGAAAACGAAAGCATGGAATTAGGAAATCCTGGAAATCAAAAGAAATGAGCTCAGAAGGAGAAGGAAAGCATGGAAGTAGCAAGTCCTGGAAATCGAAAGAAAAACGAAAGCATGGAATTAGCAAATCCTGGAAATCAAACAAACGAAATCCATAAGATAGAAATAGCAGACTCACTTGCAGTTGGATCCGCAGTTGCAGTTAGACCCACAGTTGCAGTTGCTGTTTCCGCAGCCGGACATGATGGCAGAAGAGTATGGACGAAGAAGAAGAAGCTCGAGGCAACAAGCAGAGAGCGTGCGAGCGAGAGAGAGAGAGCAAATGAAAGTGCGAGCAAGAGGAACCGGAGCGAAATAAAAAGTGTAGAAGTGAGAATTCGAGAACTGCACCTGACTCTTATAAAGGACGACGGCCCACAGCCCGCGACCCCAGGCAGGTTTTCTTTTTCTTCTTTTCCTTACGGGGAAATCTTTTATTTGTTTAATGAATTTCTACTTTTGTGCAATCAGGGGTAACCTGGCCAGGTATTTTTATTAACCAAGGGTTATAAAGTTTGTTCACACTTGGTGTTAGGGACTCTAGTGTTGAGTCCCTTAACACCATACTAACAACCATTCAAGACTTAAACTTACTTCTCATTAACATTTGATGTTAAATTAACATTCACTTAACAATAAGCTATCACCCCATTTACCTTTGGGTGCCACCTAGGATGCCACCTATATTTTCATTTAACTTTGATTTAACATCAAGTGGGAATGCACCATTTGAAGTGTGCTAATTATACATACAGAGAGGATGTTGAATAGCTTGTGTATAGGTGTGCAGAATAAATGTTTTGGCCAATGAAATTGCTGGAATTGGTGCTCTAAATTTTTTTTTCCCTTACTTGTCTTGAGTCAACAAATAACAGTTAAATGTATAATAAGGGTTTCGTAGATTTATAAGAATTTTAGAGGACTAATGGAAATGATAGATAGAGAGCACGGTTTTCAAGGTTCAGCCAAATATGTTAGGTTTTCGTGTGGGCTTGAAGATAAAAAATTTCAAGTCAATGGGATTGCTGGATTTGGTGGTCTGAATTGGTTTTCTTAGTTATCTTGAGTGAGGGATATTACAACAGCTATTACACTTGAGCGAAATTGGCAACAGCTACCTATTACACAATTTTTTGTGTGAACCACCCTTCACTCAACATCATAGTTAGCTTGCCCTTGCCCCAAAATGGAGGTGGCTTTAGGTGGCTTTGAGAAGCCACTCTGTGTTTCATGAAGTTTTTGAAAGACTGTCTTGGATAAGCATTGTGTTATTTTGTCTCTATCTGTCTCCTTCCAAATAGCAAAACAATAGAAAACATGGTCCATCTCTTGTGTATGGAGGTGGGACTTTGTCTTCTATCTCTCCTTTCTCCCCCTCACAATAAAAAGAGATTGCAACTTTAGAGAATATCTAACTAATATTTTAGACAGTTGTATTCGTCTTGCTCTTGTACCAGTAATTAAGCAACTTTCTTGGAAATTATGAGTTAAATCAATGGTATGGGAAAGTCCCTAAAAGCTCACTCATGACTCACCACCCCACCCACACGACCCTTCAAGGAAAAACTACCACCAGGGGCAAAGCTCCTATTGAAACACGGTGAAGTACCTTTCATGCCACTTTAGTTTTCCTTAGTCAAAAGGCTTCAAGCAAACCATTTGTCGTAATGGAATTCTCTTCAATTTTATGATTTTGGATATTTGCAAATGTTGGCGTTTAGACTCGAGCTCGCGTCATGGATTAATTTCTCTTTGATCATTTTTGTTTGAACTTCCACTTCTGTACCAATACAGCTACTGGCAAATCTTGGGTGGCCCCCTCATGCTCATAAAAGCACTCCAAGGTTTTTTTCTTTGCATTTGAAAGCACCTCCATGCACAGAATGTTCATTCATCAAGTGAAGAACCCTTCCACTAATGACGCTGAAATGTTTTGCCATTTGAATGAAAAACCCTTTACTCTGGGGAAGGTTTGCTCCCATGGGCCCCCCTTTAATTTTCAGGCGTATCTACCCTTGGGCGCTACTGCCTCAAATTAGGGGGCCATTGGGAGCATGCATTTCCTTATATGTAAAACCCACCCTAGCTGTTACCTTTTTAATGTTGGAGGAAAGAACCTTACATCCATGAATAATGCCTTGATGCCTTGAGGGATGGTGGTCACCTCATGATCTAAGCAGCCATCATCACCTCATAATCAAAGATTCGCCTCATACTTTATGCTGGGTTAAACAATGCGAACATGCCCAAAATGCAGAACTAGGTATGAATTGTGTCATATTTTATGCCAGGTTCAACATTGAGGCCATGCCTGAAATGCCAAATTAGGCATGAAATGCAAGGCCACGGCTAACTATGCCTCACCCAAGCCCCTTATTTGAGGAATGCCAATAATTGTGCCCAATACGTAGGTGGACCTAAGAAGGTTTATGCTTTCACAGGCAGAGGCCTCCATGTCACTCACTATACCTGCCCCCCAACGTCCAAGACTGCTAGAGATGTAGCAAGGCATATAACAAAAGAAATAAGTAATGAGTAGCTTTGAAGAGAGACTATGTTTTAATTGAGATATGGGCTTTGTCTTCAATCCTCTAAAAGGGCACTTGGCACAAACATGCCTGATTAAACTTCCAAGAAGAGTCAAACCAAAAGCCTCATCAAATGGACCCACCCAATTCTTTGGCCACCCACTAAAACAAACCCTAATTCATGGCAAAGGTTTCAAAGATTCCAAAACTGAAATATGGAATGCCAAAGATATTCAGATCATAGGGTTCCATTTCTAGTTGGATTTTTCTTTCACCATTGATTTTGGATCTAATTGCACCATCAGATGCATAAGTTTAGGGTTCACAGTTTAAACTTATTGTGCATGAATTTGAAGATCCAATGGTTGGATTGGACATTGCTTGCATTTTTGTCAAGCTAAATAGATTAAATAAGTGCCACGATGGTAGAATCCATAATGGATGTATAATTTCTCACAAACAATTGTGGACTTATCCTACAATCCATGATATACTCCATATGTGTGAGATGAATGGTTGTAGTTGCAGGGCTTTCTAATGGGCAGAATTCAAGATATGTTTTTCTCACCTTATGGTTTGTTTTATTGACTTCCACAAAATGGATGATTCTGGTTGTAGGTTGAAAGGTGAACATCTAGAAAACCTTATTTTTCTTTCTTTCTTCTTTAGAGGATTTGTTTTTAATCTGTTTAATGTATTTAGTCTGTCACTTATTAAATTAGATATTAAGCTAGGCAGATTAAATAAGTGCCTAATAATCTGTTAGACTAAATTTGTTTTTGAAGATCATAATTTTGCATGGTGAATTTTTTTTGAGTTTCCATAGTTCTTCTTTTGCCTTGAGATACTTTTAAATGTAAATGGCAAGGCCACAAGTGTGAGACAACCCTTGTTTCTAGTGAAATTGAACCAGGCTTTCAGAGACTTCTTTTCAGATATTATGCGATATTTTCTTTTATTCTTCTTGACTATTTATTTCTAGTGAAAATTGAACGAGGCTTCCAGGGACATCCCAAGTAGATGATCTAAACATTTCAATTGGACCTACCCCTTGCATTTTGCAAATATGAGAAGGTACTTATTCCATTTGAAAGTTTTTAATATTTTCTAGCCCTATTTTGTCTCCTAAGTTAACCTAAAAGTCTATACATTGATAGACTATACCTACCAATTTGGCATGATTCCAGGACTTGAAAAGTGAAACGTGTTTTTTTAATTTTTACAATGGAACAGGTCCAGTTCCACCCGGAATGTGGTGAACCTGGTAGGGTGAGCTGTTGTTCCCTTAGCTGGTGATGATTCTTCCAGGGCCTGTTCCAAAGCATAACAAGGCATCACAAACACGCTGGCCCTGCCAATAGATAAGATGTTGTACATCTACGTACTGTGTCCACAGTATGAACACCCAAAAAAATCCGTTTCATTCTAAACAGTCTAAACACTTTCATAAAAAAAACCAGTTCGGTAATGTGAAACTGGTTCTGGTAAGGTAAAACTTCCAAAAGTTGGATCAAATGTGATAGTCCCTGTCCCTGTGGGGGCAGGGCCCAACAAGTTTTCTGACCGCTGATTTCACATTTCAAGTGCATTCTCAGTCATTGATTCATGGATTCACAAAAAATACCGATACAGTGAGAAGCTCCATAAGTGCAGCTAGCGTATGCTTGTCTCTCCCACCTAAGAAAAAACCTAGAAAAATGTTCGAATATGACCACCAAAACTGCTTACTTACGTATTTGAAACAACCTCCTCTGAAGATGCCTTCATCAATTGCAGAGGCTCGCCATTCACATGCAAACATTCAACCATTGAGGTAAAAGACCTTGGTACTTTACATCACAGAAGCTCTGGGCCTACAGCCTTGGGCTACTGCCCTTGAGGCTGTGACCTTCAAATTAGGAGAGGTCATTGGGAGCAACCCTTCCCCCATAATTAATTGTAGAATCAAGTGTGAGTGTCAATTCAGTCATTTCTTACAGACTTAATACAGTTTACAACCTACCCATGCCCTACTTTATAATTTACCTACAAAATTTTACACTAATACATGTGTGCTATGGGCACATTCTACCTCCTAGCCCTCCTTCTTTGACGGGTGAAATTTCACAAAAAAGAGAAATGCAAAATTCAAAATTCAGAAAAAGACCTGATTTCAGAGGTTTTCAGTGGCCAAAAGTGAGGGAAACAAAAAATAATAAAAATTGTCAGATTCATATATTTGGTTATCATTGAAATACGAAAAGGTGAAAGGAGATTAGTACTTTATTTCTGGTTTATAACCAGATTTGGCTAAATCTTCCTAGGGATGGATGATCATCACTTTTTTTACATCTTTTTATGGATGATTGTCATGTTGGCTACAAACAAAAATTCCTGAAAAAACCATCTTCCTAGCACAATTTTGTTTTGATATCAAGACCAGGCAAAGAACACCCAAGGTGATAGAAGGCTCTAATCTCTGAAGTGTTTGGTGATAGGCATTTCTACCCTAGTTTGTCACTAGACCTGGCTTTCTCTCTTAGTACAGAAAAGCTTATTGCACACAATTTCAGTTTGAAACGTTACCTCATATTCAAACGTATATGAGGCAATCAGCATCTATGGGGTGGCCTATTGTGTCACAAAAGTCTTCAAATAGAAAGAAAAGTTATGGACTATCTGATGCTACCAACATCAAAGGCCCACTAAAGACACATTATTCTACCTTCTTGTTTGTGGTTGCTGACAGTATTACAATACAATAGAGTTATCGGTAAAATTTGGAAAAGAAAGCACCAGTACCTCACTTTGGTCATTAACAGGGCAAGATTAAAAAAACACCTACACAAAAGTACATAAGCATTCAATTGGGGGGGGGGACAAAAAACCATCAATTTTGATGATTTTTTGAGTTTCACCCTGTCTCTCTTTTTCCACGAGAACCTCCACTTCTGCTACATATATTTTCACTGCTCCTACTTGTACAGCTACTATAATTCTTCTTGAACCTGGTGCATTAAATGCTGGGTTTCAGCATTTCAACTGAGTTTTAATCAAATTTCCTTACTTTATGGATACCACTATGAAAGGGGTTTAAGGGGTGAAAGGAGACTCAAAGAAAGGGTGAAGACAGGGTGAATTTACCGATTTCTCTAATATCTTAGTATCTGGTTTGGACATTGGGATTCACCAATCTGTGTAGTTTGTAAGTTACATGTGGCTGCCTTTGTCTTGGGCCCGCACCGAGTTACAAAGTAAGCTTTTGTGTGGTTTGTGTTGTTGTCTTTTGCACTTACGTATATTCTCTTTAGAAATAAGAGTTCGGACTGCAGGTGTGGTTTTATTGGTCACTTTAGGTTCATAGCTCAGTTGTTTGAGGAAATGTGTTTTGACATTTTGAGTTGTACGTGTTACAGTACTTCAGATGGTATCGTACTTGGGTTCACGATAGCCATGACACAGCAGCTGTACTGTATATGCATATGGATATATATATAAGTATTAGTAAGTGGGGGATAAGATTGAATGTTTCATTGCATATATGAATTCCAACTACTTGGATTTGAAGGAAAGCCATCAGCGCATTTGGAATTAGCCATGTGTAATTCTCCTTGGTTCAAATCTTTGATTGTCTTGTAGGTTCAGGTTGTTTTTTCACTATCCCCAGGGGTTGCTAGGCTTTAGCTTGTTGTCAACTTTCCCTCTTCATTTCTACAGGGGTGTTCACTCGAGATGTTAGTTTGCATGAGTTCAATTGCATTCTTAACTAATCAGGCCTTTGTTGTTACTAGTCTTTTTTAAGTAATTCACTCTCATCTCAACACTTTTCCAAAACTAACACCATTTTCTTTTTGAGGGTTTGGCCCATGTAAAGAATGGTGAGCACCCTTTTCAATGACATTTGTTGATAGTTCACAACCTCTTTCCCACCTTAGTTTGGGTACACCTTTTCTTTTTTTAACAACTCATGGGTAAGTAGTTTTAGCCAATTCAGGATTTCCATCATTGAACATGTGCATCAACATATGTCTTTGAATATTATTTTTGAAGAAATGTTTGAATTTCATCAAAAACAATTTCTTCCATGTTTTGGTCCAAGAACAAGAATGCAGTTCACAACTTGATTGGTCATTCCCATATTTTGCTTATTAACAACAATATTTTTCGTCACTCTTTGAATTAAACTAGGGTTTCCCCATTTATGAGTGGTGGGGGTTTTTCATTATATGTGTACACATCCCATCAACCCATAAGCATCCATGTCTTGAGATGAGCAAATGGAAATGAACATATGAAGGTCGATGATGCAATGTGAAATGCCATTGCATTGATTGTTTAGGAAGTTGGTTTCCAAGTGATACATGAATAATTTCACATGTTTCTTTCATTAACACAATAGACCTCCTATCTATATGTCGACATAATCCTTTGCAAAAATGAAATTTGTACTTTAATCATCATCATCATTGTCACAACCCTAGTTTTCAACTTGCAACCGAGACAAAGGCATGGAAAGATGTGGGTCAAGAGTGTAACTTGGGAATCACATTCACACTCTTGGGAATGTGAGAGAGTGCGAGGGAATGAGCCCACACATTCCCAAATGGACTCCCAATTTGGGAATTGGACTCCTTATGAAGTCTTGAATATTTAGAGAACAATTTTAGGGGTTAAAACTCATTGGATTGAAAAGTTCTTTACACCATTAGAAAGCTTTTGAGATTTATATGTTTGAAATGGGCTCACATGACCCATTTGAGTACTTATAACACAAGTTACAACCGAAAGAAAGGTTGCGAATCAAAGTGTGTCAATTTGATTCTCGACCATTAAAAGTTAATAATCACTTTGAATTACGTGCATGTAGGTGGCGTGCCACATATCATTGGAAAGCTCTTGACGAGGGCTACTATTTTTCTCTAAAAATCTTCATAATTGGAGGTTTTCATAGGAAGTTATGAACTTCCAAAGTGTCAAGAATCCCAATTTCAAGAATTTCGAGACTTCCAATTTGGGAGTCCCAAGACAAAATGACATTTGGGTGTAGCCCCCATGGCTAATCACAAAAAATACTATAAGGGGTAAGGTGGTGGTTTCCCCCAAGTCTTGGCCGTGGTGAGTCATGTGAGTTCATGTATGGTTGTGGTTTGGCCATGCACTAGAAATGCTCTAACTATGCATTAACCAACTTGTTGTTTGGTTTGTGCAGGTCCGTGCGAATAGTTAATTTGCTTGTCATTCATCCCAGTCCCCATCCTGGAATTCCAGCATGTCATTTTTATCCCTGAAATGTTGCGAATTAAATAGCATACTTCAACTCTTTCTTCCATTGTTTTCACTTTTAGATTTGCATTTGAGTCTTTCAAGAAGTTTAGGGATGTGTTAATCATTGTAGATCCCACCTACATCAACTTTATAACTCAAATATTTTCAACACCAAATTTGTAACTTTAGAAGTGACTAAGATAAAAGAGAAGAACTATAAAAATCGATGTTCAAGAGAAGAATCATGCCCTTAACATTATAAGTTTTTAGTTGTTTACATAGACAAATTAATGGATTTCTTCAAGTTTGTGCTACCAACATATGAAGGATGAAAAGTTTTAAAAGTTTCATCTTTTCAATCTTAACAACATTATTTAGACAATTGGTTTTAATTGTACATTACAAAAGATGTAGACCACCTCCATTTTAAGTCATGCCATGGTGATGGGGTTGTTCACATCCCACCACTTGTCAACTTTCCACCCATTCCCAAACTTGACTTATTCATAGCTATAGGTACCTAAGTTATTATGTCTTCAATGGGTGCCCAAATTAGTTTAAGTAATTTACATTTTTGTTTACTTTTAGTTCATACCTTTTACTTTTACTTTTTACTTTTTTGTTTCATTATAATAAAATTGGGGAGGTTTACATCATTTGGTTTCAACTAACTACCTTCAAAAGGGGCCAAGGTGAACCAACACTTAAACTAGTAACATGAATGAAGTTTATTAATGACCATATATAATTGGGAAATGTGAAATTTGGACTTAAATGCCTACCTTGATTTAATTTACAAAAAAAAATTCATAATGGTGAAAAATAATTTGAAAAATAGCTTGAAGTTATTAGACCTTGGGTAAATAAAGTTATTTCAGTTCATGGTAAAAACTAATGTGGTCCATGTAACTATAAATAACTATTTTACATGTTGTGTAAAATTGTGTAAATGTAAATCATGTTGTAATACCTTCATGGGGGTATTGCACTATTCATTATCTTTGTCCATATTATGGTTTATAGAAAAATGAAAATATTGAATTTCACATTTTTCATTGACAACTATGGTTTTTAAAAATAACAAAAAAAAATCACAATGAATGCAAGATGACAAAAGAGAGCTCATTAGAAACAAGTTGGCAATCAAACTTGCAATAATGTTAGGAATTGCAAAATAACCACAATGCAATTATTTGAACTTACAAAAATTTTAAATGAAGAAAAACAACATGGTGGAGCTCACCTTCAACCCTAAACCCTCCTTTGTAAGACCAAAATGAAGGGAGTTGCAAAATAATCACAAGAAAGAGGAGTAGAACATGATAAAAAAAGTATGAAATAAAGAGTAAGAAGAGCACCTAAAATAGGTCATTATTGGAGCTTACAACAATGCAAAAAGTTGTAAAATAACATTACCACCAATTGTAATTTAAAACAACATTTAGACAAAAAGGAACAACATGAAGGAGTTCACAAGATCACATGATCACATTTATTCATACTTAACCTTCTTTTTTTTCCTCATGTCTACCATTTGCCCCTTCCCTTTTCCCCTTTTTCTATCCTTAATTTTTTTGTAGAATTATCTTTTATTTCCATAGTAAAAGGACAATATGCATACATTACATGTTTAATTTTTCAATATGTACAATAGATTACCAAGTTCGGAGATAATTGAATACATTGTGACAAAGAATTGCAAACATTTCATATTTGTTGTTAAAGTTTTTAAATGCTCTCTCTTTTCTAATGATCATTTAAAAATTTTAATAACAATTCCTTTTTCCATGTCTTAGTAAATATATTCAACATGTATTTTCATCATGGTATCAAAATTTGGTTCAAATTAATTCACTTGTGCTCTTCTTTAATGATAAAAAAATTTCAACCTTTAAATTGTTAAACACAAACATATTGAATAATGCACAATGAGATTTCAAAAGGTTCACATTGTTACATAATGGAAGAATCTGAAATCAAACATATATCCAATGAATAATATTCAAATATGATTTTAAATTATTCAAAAGATTTTTTATTTGAAACATAAATCAACATTGTTGTTTAAAAATGAAAAGGTTTGGTTTATTATCAAAGGTATATAAATCAAATTTGTTTCTTCAACAACAATCCAAATAACTATTAAAACTCCTACATTTCTTGCCATAAGCGTAGGTAGTGGGAACAATTGGGGTGATAGAAACATAAGGTCTCTTGTAATAATCAACAAATTTTTAAACAATATTATTGTCTTACATATTCAATCATGTGTCAAATAACACATCATGCATGGAGTGAATTAATAAATTATTTGAATGTCAAAATGCCATTACAAAAAAAGATTGAAAAGATAAGTTGCATACATTGAATGAAAATGAAAACATGACAAAATATATTCATTTGTTTCATGCCCTCATTGAACAATTATGAGTAGCTAGTGTTCCAATACCAAATGATGAAGTAATTCTTTCATTAATGTGAAATATGCTTCAAAGTTCTAGAAATATTATAAGTTTTATGAACAAGCGACAATGATTAAGCCTATAGGGTATTTGCAAGCTAGAGTGGACCAGTTTTGGCATTGCAAGTTCATTTTCTTAGCACCTTTATAGATTAGAATTTTTCCCGCATCAAATTGTTATTAAATTTTATGAAAAATAACTCATGTATGTGATTGCTATAAAATCTTGAAATTATTTGAGGTCGAATCTTCTACACCAAATGGGGGACTTTTGATCACATATTAGTTGCAATGTTATAATACATAGAGGATGTGTAAATGGATTCACCATATGTTGAGCTTATAATGAACAAAATTTATTTATTTTCCAAAAATAAAAAATTGTGGTTAGTAATTTAAAATGGGCGTTTGCAAATCATTTGAACATCACATAAAGTTTTATGGACTTTTACATAAGCCAAAATTTTACAAAAATGGTAAAGTTCCTCATTATTACATTTTTATAAATTATTAATTTTTTTTCACAAACATTATAGCCTATGAGATATTACATGGTCATGTGTCATTTCTTTTTGAAAAAGATGAACATTTTTACAAATTTATAACTTTACAAATATTAACTTGTAAAAAATACACTGTGAAACATACTTTAGAGATTCAAAAATTTGGTCAAAAGTGGTCCACTCTAGTTTGCAAATACTTTATAATCTTTGATAATAGATTTAATCCAAGAAGAAACATTGATGAACAACATAAATTCATCAATAGATAGCATGTCTACCTTATATGTTGGAAAGAAATATCAACAATAGCAGAAACCAAAAAAAAATCTTCCCATCTAAAGATGAAGGAAACAGATTTAATTCCTATCAAAAGGTCATTTAAATTTGTTTCAATAAATCAAAGATGAAATGTTTCTTTTGTAAAAAACAAGGTCATCATATTAAAGATTGCAAAATTAGACTGATAGATGAGTCTACAAATTTTAGAAGGTAAACAAGTGTTGTTATCAATAACATATTGTCTGTTGTAACTTTGTTTATAAAGGAAGGCAAAGACCATACTTGGTGTATTCATTATCAAAAAATTGGGTGACTTAGAATTGGCTTGCAACTTGGTTTTTGAATTACAATGACCATTTGCAACTTAGCATATTTCTACAAATGTGAATGCTATTGGACAATCACATGAACGTTCAATTAATTAATCAATTAAATATTAATGATTTTTCTAATAATTGATCAACATTCATTTGTTTAAATCTTTTTGAAGAAAAGTTTTGTGAATTGCATATTATTTCATGGGTTCATATTGTTTAAACATGGATGTTGTGCATTATTTAAACATAGAAGTTATCATGTGCACAATTTTCATATGTAAGCAACACAAATAATCAATATATAAATAATATGAATAAACATATAACATTCATGTCAAAATAATGTGCATGACATCAATGTTCAAACAATACAAATAGATGAATGACATTTGTGTCTATTCCATACAAACCTATGAAAAGTAGATTTTGTGTGACTATTATTGTCGAATCGTGACCCATGAAATTTGTGATGCATCTCATTTAATTGAAACAATGGAAGGTAAAAAAATCATTCGATTTGATAAACATTGCTATTATGCACATGATTTTGATTACCTTGTCACATGTGGGTATTTCAAGTTCTTGGCCTTGACTTAACAAAAATATTTTTCATTAGTTGTTAATTGAACTTTATTTAAAATTTTCTTGTTTTAACTGTTCAATGCAATTTAAAGGTACATTAGTTAAATGTTAAAACTTTTTTGAATGGTTATATTGAAGAAAATTTTTATAGGGAGGTCCATGAAGGTTTCATGATTCTTCCAATTCACATTTGATGTGTAAACTCTTTAAATCGTTGTATGGTTTACACTAGTTTCTTGGATGTGGTACTAAATATTTGATTTTTATTTCATTTCTCAAGGATTTAAAAGAATTGAAATCAATTCAAATTTTTATATTACCAATAAAAAAATAATGGGTAAAATCACAATCAAAGGAGCCACCCAAGTGAATGGACATTCCTTAAAATTACATTTTTGTCTGTTTGAAAGATCACAAGGGAAGCATAATAGTTTGGATTGTCATAATTGTTTTTGGAATATGTTTCATTAATTGTAGAGTTTACATGTTCAAAGTTTGACACAAATTGAAAATGTTTTTGCATGTTCAACCATTCAAACATTTAGAATGGACAATCCTTGTTTTTTTTGAACATCCTTTTTTCTACCAAATGTGCACCATTCCTTTTGAAAATTGGAAAGGATTTTAACATTGATGATTAGAAAGGCAAAAGGACTTGAATTTATGAAAATTGTATTTATAACCCATTTGAACACATTCGGTTCAAAAGTGTTTTTGACCCTGAAAATTATGGATTTTGGAAATGTGGCTTTAGCAAAAGTTGTTCATATATATGTGATAAAAGGCTTAAATTCATAATATACATGATATAAAATCAATTTGTAGTCAAAATCTATTTATATCCAAAATGCAATGCTAAATGGGGTATCAAAATACAAAATTTTAAGTTATAAACCAACATAGTAATGACATGTGTCATGTGCAGTCCTTGGAAAATGATTTTTACCTTGGCACCCTTAGTTCTTTTGACCATGATTTCACCCTAATGCATGTTTTCAACTTATAATATTTTATGTGGATGGTTATGTGTTCGTAAACAATATTCTACAAAGTATTGTTAACCTCAAGGCAATTTTTTTTCAAGAATTTGACATGACAAATGAAAGCCTCATCCATTATTGTATTGGTAACCAAATTACATGTAGTTTAGAAACAAAAAAGTCAATTTTTTGTATCAAATAAAATACCTTCACACTTAAATGTTACATGGCCAATTGAAATTTAGACTACATGCCCATGTAATTTATATTAAAATTAAAGATAACATATTGCTTTGAAACATAAGAAGGTAAAAAATAGATGTCAATTTATCCTTACCCAAAAGTAGTGGGAAGCTTCATGCATGCCATTATAAACAATCAGCCATATTTTGCCTATGTTGTTAATAGTTTTGTTCAATACATGTCTTATCTAAGCTTTGTTCATTGGAAAATTATTGAGTTCATACTACACTACATTAAATGTATTCTACATGTGTATGATATACCAATGATGTCAAAGAGGCAATATAAGGCATGGTTTTTCAAATGCAAATTGGGCATGTGATAAAAACACTAATTGAAATTTGCTTTAAGATTTTATTTTATTTTTGTGAATGGTGTTATAAATTGGGCAAATAAAAAAAAACCTATGTTACATTCTCTAGCATTGAAAATAAATTTATGGCATTATCAAAATAAATTTTTAAAGTTATATGGCTTTGACAACTTTTTCAAAAAAATTGACAGTTTATTCAAGTGCATCCCACAATACTATATTTTGATAGTTGAAATGTAATCACATTAAATATCATTATCAGAGCAAGCACATGGACACACAATACCATTTCACTTGTGAGGTAATCTAAACAAAACATATTAACTAAAATGTGTTTTAATTGATGACATGCATGTTGATCACTGAATCTTTGTTGACAATTAAACATTATCATTGTTCACAAAAGTTTGGAATAACATTCATTTTAAATTTGACTTTTAATCATTTTGAATCCAACAATAGAACCAAATTCATCTGTCTTTGCTTTCACTTGACACAACAAGAACTAGACAAATGCATCTTATTATTGTCACATGCATCAAGCTCTTATGGTTTATAGGAGAGGTTTTTTCAAATTTCAAAAAGAATTTCCTCCAAAATACAACCACAACTAGTAGTGTCAACAAAATTAAAAGTTTCTAACCAAAATTATCTTATGGAGCAAACCCATATCCAAAATTTTCCCATGTGCCCACATCTACCATTTCATGGTTTAAGGTATGCTAAGCTTTACAAAATGCAAAATGGACACAAAATACTTTAATAAACATTTTTTAAAATATTTCTTTTTGGAGTTTAATGATTATGAGAAAATATAGGTTTTTACAACTAGGCTTGCAACTAGGTTTTCCAATTACAATGGACACTTATAATTCATGGTATTTATACAACCTTGAGTGCTATCAAACAAGTTGTAGTAGTTGTAACGGACATTTTATATTGTATATAATATCATATATATAGTGCAACCCACATACAACTATATGCAACTTCTTTGCAACTAATCTCCACATCAGATTCCCACACACATTCCAACATGGCGAACAAAATGCCAACGTGGCATTTTTTGATTTGTTAACAAATGATGTATGTTAATACATTTTGTAATTTATTTACAACTATTTTACAATTAATTTGAAATATATAATATTTAATTATTTCATTCATCCATTTGATAAATGAATTTTATTTTTATATTTTATAACTTATCTACAACTATTTTACAATTAGTTTGATGAATATAATATTTAATTATTTCATTCATCCATTTGATGAATGAATTTTATTATTATATTTTATAACTTATTTACAATTATTTTACAAATAGTTCAACAAATATATTCATTCATTATTTCATTCATTCATTTGATGTGAATGGATTCTATCCTAATCATTTGCAACTTATTTATATCTATTTTACAATTACTTTGATGAATATATTCCTTTATTATTTCATTCATCCATTTAAATAATGAATTTTATTCCTAATCCTTTGCAATTAACTTATAACTAAAGATGAAATGAAAACAAAGGATTTAGTGACTAATTTGCAACTAGGTGTTTAAATTTGGGTTTCAAAGCAATTGTATGGTAGTTGATTTTAGTGGTATTAAATAACTAAATTGTAACTTATAATGCAATTATCCAAATTTCACACAACAATTATCATTTTGTCGTAATTATAATATATAATGTTGAATTACATTAAACATCATTATTTATAAATATGAAATGGACTTGAAATTTGAAATACATTTATCTATCAAAAGATAATTTAATTATGAATCTAAATATAATGTTCAAGCTATATATAACAAACATTTTTCTTTATTTAAACAAAAGGTCAAATCATAAAAATGATGACCCACAACAATCAAATATTTTCATTTAAAACATTATGTTTTGCAAATGAATGTTTTAATTTATATTTGTTGAAATGGAATTTAAACCATGCAATTTCTTCAATGCACTTTATCTATTTGAAATTTGCCATGTTATGATATTTAGTTCCACATGTGAAATGAAATCAATAGCATATCATAACATTGTAATGTTAAAAATATGTAAATAATTCCTCAACTTGAATAAAACTAGTTTACAACTATATTGCCACTAACATGCAACTTATTTGTCATCAAAATGCAATGTATAAAATATTGATACAAACTAAACTATAATTTGTACATTTGCAAATATATTGAAATATTATGCTTACAATCAAGTAAATTGAATTATAATTTTAGGTACTTTTGAAAAAAATTTACCTTGTAAACATAATTTTGATGTTGATGGATTGAAACATAATGAAAGTTCAACCTTATAACATAAAAACAACAAAAGTAAAAACCTTCAATATCAAGAATAAGAGCAAGGACTTTCAACATCTAAAACCAAAAGTAAGAACTTAGAACATCTAAGAGTAGGAGTAATAACCTTTAACATCAAAAGGTGAAAGTAAGAACCCTCAATGTTGAAAAATATGAGCAAAAACCTTCCACATTCAAAAGAAACAACAAAAACTTTCAACATTCAAAAGTAATAACAAAAACCTTCAACCTCTTTAAGAGCAAAGACAAGAACCTTCAACATCAAAAGCAAAAACAAAAGCCTTAAACCTATTTGAGAGTGAAAACAATAACCTTCAATCTCTAAGAGAAAACAAAAACCTTGAACCTATTTGAGAGCAAGAACAATAACCTTCAACCTGTAAGGGCAAAAATAAAAACCTTGAACCTATTTGAAAGCAAGAACAATAACCTTCAACCTTTAAGAGCAAAAAAAAAAGCCTTGAACCTATTTGAGAGCAAGAATAAGAACCTTCAACCTCCAAGAGCAAAAACAAAAGCCTTTAATTTTCAAGTTATTTAAATAAATAGTATAATTTATAACAACCTTTTAGTTTTTAATTTTAACTTAAATATTAAAAAATATTCTTAATTATAACAAATGATATGAAAATTGCAAAACCAAAAAACTAGGAAACACAAAAAATGTTTGAATAAAAAGATTTTTTTTAAAAGTTCATTTTGAATTTTTTGACTATAAACATAAGCATGAAGGTTGTTGATGCATTGGAGCAAATTTGTTGATATATTGCCATGTGTCACTTGCTTAAGGGTTTTCTGCCCAAATTTCAAAATTTTAAATTTCAAATATTAAGTTGAAATATAATTGCATACTAGTTGCAAACAAGTTGAAATGTCATATATATTGGGCAATGGAAATGTATACACGTGGCATGGTCGTATGTGTTACTCAAGGTCATACATTTGTGACAAAATAGTCAGATTAATAATTAAATTTATCTTAATTGTGATGCAGTTGTTACATGTGATTAAACTGTAATTTATCAACAAAGTCAAACATGGTTGACTACAATTGTATATACAATACGTACATTATATTGTATAAACATACATCTTGTAACTATAATACAATTCCTTGATTTTTTCATTTTATTTATTAATTTGTCATATTTCCATGGGACAGTTGCAATGAAGTTGTATATTAGTTGTTTTGGAGCTTTAGTTGTAGGGTAGTCTAGTTGTCATGGACATAATTTCTCATAGTGAATCTTATTTCTATCTACTAGATATACACAATTTTGAGTTTCAAGATGAGTCTCTAGAATGGCCAACCATGGATTTTAACCATGAGGTTTGAAACCTCAAGTCCATAAGCTCCTTGGTTACACCAAAATTTCCAATATTCCAAGATGCAAATGTCATTGCAAGAAAAATATTCAAGTGTAATTTTTACTTCATGATGTGTCATTGTGGGAACAATTTCAAAGCAAAAATCAAAAGAAAAGAAATGAATGTTGTCGTCCAAAATACATGTTGGTTTTAGCCACAACAATTCAAATGCACAAAAACCACAAGTTTGAAAATCAAAGAGTTGACAAACATGGTAAACAAACTAAAATTTCAGTTGTATGAAATGGTTTCCATGTTGAAATCAATTATCATTGCATCTACTTTTTGTGGGAGGAGACATCATCAACAAAAAAGAATCTTGTGAAGTCCAAAGACTAACATACCCTAGTTTCTCATAGATGAATATGTATTTTGTTTATGAATGGATTGGATGCACATACTAATCAACTAGTGGGAGTAAAAGGACATTTACATATAATATGTATATTATATGTAATTTTTTAATATTGCATTATATTGCCAAGTTAAAAGGTAATTAAATAGATAGTGACAAAGAGTGCCAAACACTTCATATCTCTTGTTAAGTTTTTGAAGTGTTATTTTTCTTCTAATGATCATATTTTCTATTCTAATAACAATGTCTCTCTCCATGTTTTAGCGAGTGTATTCAATATATATTTCCATCACATTGTTGTTGTTTTGAACCTTGAAGAAAGAAAAGAAGAAAAATAAATGTAATATTGCATATGTTATTATGTGTCGTGTTCATTTATTTTTTTACAATGTTTTATATGGTTTTACATGGTGTGTAAAACCATATAAATGTGCATTTTTTTGGTGCGGTTTACACTTACATGGATGTAAATGCAAATTATGCACTTATATTTGAAACATATATATTGTTTATATATAGTTGCACCTATTTGACATGTATATCAAAAATTGTATACTATAAAAAACCACAATTTTTATATAATTGGACCTTATCATGATGAAAACATTTAGTGTTAATATACCCTTATTTGATGGGTGTTGAAAAAAAATACTGTCATTTGAGGACATATTAAAAAAAAAAACCCCACATAATGAATGTTTTGCAAGTATACCAATGTTGTGCTTGTATATATATTTTGATATATCTTCACGTAATGGTAATTTTTTTAATGCATTTATCCATGAAATAAACCTATACTAACATTAAATGTTTTTCATCATGATAGGGTCTAATTATATAAAAATTGTGGCTTTTGGTAGACGAGGCAAGATTTTAGTGCCCCTTATCATGTACACTTATTTCAAGTTAAAAATGGGCATGTGTTTTCTATTCATTTAATTTAATATGAAAAAATGTTCACATTTTGGAAATATAATGACCTTTTTGAATTAAGGGGGATTTTGCACATATTTTATGTTAAAATGAAAAAATCAAAATGCTTGATTCATGATCCTTGAATACAAATAAATATGCACAAACATGTTTAAAAACTTTGATTTGTTGAATGAAACATGGAGTTCAATTGTTTAATGCTAGACATACACACATATAGAATGTTGAAACTAAGAAAATTTGTAAGATTTTTGTGAATCAACATTCACTATATGTTGATGATTGATCACCATGGCCAATGTTTTGTTGATATTCAATGGTATGTAAATTGGCAAAGTTGGAAACCCTAGCAAAACCTCATGATTCCATGTTAAACCATGCAAGACACAAAAAAGGCACAAAAGGACAAGCTTAGACAAAGTTTGTTAGGGGGTATTCATGTCTTGCCTTTAGTGGTTGCACATAGAATCAAATATTGAATCACACAAATTTTGAATGTGGTTTTGTAGATATTTAGTAACTAAGCATTTTCATATTTTGAAAAAAATCTTATAATTAAACAATTATGGGTTTTCCCATGGTACTAGTGTAAGTGTTTGTTAACCCAAAGCCTCTCAATGGTATGTAGAAATCAAGTGCATGTAGTTGTGTAGAATATTTCACTTTCTAATATCTACTACAACAATTTAGAGATTTAAATATTTTATAAGGGATATTTTAAGCTAGCTAGGGCCTATGTAAGGCTCTCTAGGGTTGCTTATATTCTTAATTGCTTGCATTTTAAGTTTACCCATTGAATCTGTTAATTAATTAGGTTGGTTAAGTTAGGTTAGCTCATGTAAACTAGTTTAACCTAAATAGGTAGGCTAATTAATTAAACAAGATCAAATTGACACATGTCACATTGGCCAAAATGACTATTAATTGCATAGTCATAATCATAATCATAGTCATGTAGGCATTCATATCACTATAATCACATAAATGGCAATTACTAGTGTTCGCATATAACTAAATGACTTGATTTTTAGAAAATCAATTCATTTTCTTCATTAGTGAATTGTTACTAGTAATGCACATGAACATTGTAGAACCCAAGCTTACATGTATAAAAATGATTACAAACCTCCACCTTTTTTATGATTATTTTACAAAATTGTTGAGTCACAAGCATTTTACTAATCTTGTTAAGCAAATTCTTATTGATCTTCATCCATTTAGTATGTTATGTAATGTGTTGATGGAGATGTTTTAAAGTTTCATGTGGATGTGGTAAACATTGTCAAACGTCCAAATAAGGGGGTGCGAGATGTACATATTTTTTTTAAGGTTTGGTGTTGCTATCTTTACTAATTTTTCAATTTATATACCCTAGAATACGCAAGGGTTAGCGTGTTGGAAAAGACAAAGACAAACCAAGTAGGGTGAAATTTTGTGTTAACCAATATGGGTAGCATGTTCGACATGGATTATTTTGAAATGTCCAATCGTGATAGTAACATTGAACCATTAGTAAAACCCTATGGCTAAAGGAAAAAAACTCCAAATTAATCCTAGGTTATAATGCCAATTCAAAAAATAAACAAATAAATAAAATCTAATTCATAATTTTAAAACAATCCAAATTGCATTATTCCATATGCATTATTATCTTATCCAAATTACATTATTCCATATTGGATTCCACTTCCATTATTTTCACTTGCATTATTTATACATGTGATTTATAGATTGCAAAGAAATACAAGCAATAAATTAGATAAATCATTATTCTTAAACATCTATAATGGCAAAGAATGTAATATAATATTTAAAATCATTTTACATGTGAATTAGTTGTATAAAGGTGAAAACATTTATCATAATCTAGGTTGGCAAAAACCACAATATTGTTTAACATTGATTGGTCTACTTGGTTTGTTATTGATAGGTTTTAACTTTTATTGTCTTAGGTTCATATTTATTGATGAGGCTTGGAACTAATAAATAAGTAATTTTGGATGGGAAAAATATTGTTGGAAAATCAAATGCTAAATATGGGTGGAAATTGGTTTTAGATGTTTTGATGTGAATGGCATTATGTGGCATAAAATTGGAGAACACGTATTGAAGTCTAATTCAACATGAAAATTGAAGAATTAAAAATTTGGATTAATTGTAAAAAGTTAAAACTTTTCTTTCATTTTTGTTAATTTGATATGCTTTGTAATGTTTTTTTTCAATATTGTCAACTAAATTGGAGATCATCAACAAGAAGATTTAATCAAATTTTTTTTAAAAAAAATTAAAAATCATTTAATACTTTGACTACTTGCTAAAACCTATAATAAAAAATTTGGTGATCTGAATGTTTTTCTGAATTAAGGCCATTTCTCAAGGTTTGAACTACAAGGTGTGTGCTAACTTACAACCTGCTTAGTCCTTTTTTTTGCTTCCACACCAGGGACCTTAGAATGCTGTCAATTCTCTTCTTCTTCCACCATGTGCTTGATCAACTTCTTTGGATTAAAATGAAAGCATAGCATTCAATCTGGTGATGCTGGGTCGTTGGGAAAACATGCAGGTTCAAACCTTTGTTTGATTATTTTGCTGCTCTTTCAAATGTGGCGTTTAAGGTTGTAGCAGATGATTATGTGACCGATGATAGTGGTACCGGGGTAGTGCATTGTGCGCCTGCATTTGGGGAGGATGATTACCGGGTGTGTTTGCTGAATGGCATCATTCAAAAGGTATCTGCCTCCTCTGTCTTGCTTTACATTGTGCTATTTGAGGTGCTACTGTCATTTCTTCATGTCTGTATGGAATTTCTTCGACTTCTAGTGGAAATTCTTTTTGACTCGAGTGTCAACCTGCCCTACAAAGAAGTGGAGAATATCCTTGCTGTTTGAAGAGACTACATATGTCCATGGACCATGCATGTCTTTTACCATCCATCTATCCAGTCATGGTGAAATGAAGTCCATCTACCCGGTCATGGTGAAACGAAGACTTTAGTAAGGCGGTGGATCAAACCTATAAAACCTCCGATTGGTCACTGGGATAAAGTGTGCAGGGTCCAAACCTACCAAATCCAGTGGATAGTTTCCATAACTGGTTGGAGAATGCTAGGGATTGGTCTGCTAGTCACAGTTGTTTCTGGGGTACACCATTGCCAATTTGGATTAGTGATGATGAGGAGGAGATGGTTGTAATTGGCTCCATTCAAGAGCCGGAAAAGCTCTTTGGGTTTAAGGTGTGTGTACCTCATGTGCTTTTTATCCAGACTTCTCGATCATGACGTAGCTTTGCCTCTTTTACAACTTGTTGGTGTTGATTTCTCCACTCTGCACAGTAGGTTAATGAAGAAGGTCATGGTGAAACTAGAGAACCAGTTTAAGAAATTTGAGGTGCTTCTAAATTCTTGAACCAACTTTTGATGTTGTTGACAGGCAACTGATCTACACTGTCATCACATTGACCACATCACTATTCTGTCCAAGTGGGGGCCCAAATTTGGAGTTCTGAAATGTGTGGAGGATGTGAGTTCATCTGCTCTGCACATTTCTATTTGGTTTTCTTTATACTGAATGATATAATGGCTGACAAAGAGAAGGGAGGGGGGGAGAGGAGTGATAGTTATTATTGTTGAGATTCATGCCCATGAATGTTTTGATTGCAGGTGTTTGATTGCTGGTTTGAGAGTGGATCAATGCCATATGGCTACATTCACTACCCTTTTGAGAATCAAGAGCTGTTAAAGCGGAATTTTCCTGGTCATTTTGTTGCAGAGGGTCTTGGTCAGTCCCGTGGGTGGTAAAGTTCTCTTGTGTTTTTGTTTTTGCACTTGGAAAGCTTGGTGTACTCAGATGAATGAGCTTAACTTGTGCATTGGAATGTACGCAGAATAGGGATTGTAGTCAGGTGCTGAGACAAAGTGTGGGGGAAAATTGGCAGGTTCTATACACTGATGGTACTGGCAACAGCATTGTTTGATAAGCCAGCATTTCAAAATCTCATCTGCAATGGCCTGGTGTTGGCTGAGGACGGGAAGAAGATGAGCAAACGTTTGAAAAATTATCCTCCTCCCACAGATATTATTGATGAATATGGGGCTGTAAGTGACTGCTCTTTGGATTTCATCTGCCACTTGCTTTCTTCACCCTCAAAATTCTGGTGTGTGCTTCCAGGAAGGCATTAGTCTACTACTGCTGGCAAGAGGATTGAAGCTGTTTTGTTTTGATGGATGCAGGATGCTTTGAGATTGTATCTGATCAATTCTCCTGTGGTGAAGGGAGAGCCATTGAGGTTCAAGAAAGATGGTGTGTATGCTCTGGATCCATACATATCCAGTCTGTCACCATTTGGTGTACTGAAAGACTGATGATCCTGAGAAGGTGTTTTCTGCATTGCCCAGTGGGGGTTCTCTTAGTTATCTGAAATCTCTTCAGTTTTTTGGACTGCAAAAGGGATTGGCAGGAACATGCAATTGCCAGTTTTTTTGAGGACAGCTAAAGGAGAGGGTTATGGGATTTGGGATTACAGGTGAAGGATGTTTTCCTGCCATGGTACAAGGCATATAGGTTTTTGGTCCAGAATGCCATCCAGCTTGATGCGGAAGGCCTTGCACCTTTTAAGCCCATGGACTTCAGCACTCTGCAGAAGTCTACTAATGCGTTGGATTGTTGGATCAACTCAGCAAGCCAGAGCCTTGTATCTTTTGTCCATCAAGAGATGGAAGCCTATAGACTGTACATGGTCAGTATTGAGTGTGGAAGGTGAACTAGTCCTCTGTCACTTGTGGTTTCCGTTTTGTGTATTGCCCAACTTGCTGTTGGTTTTGCTGATGACTGGAAGGTTGGGTATAGGTGGTTCCTTTCCTACTTAAGTTTGTCGACAATTTGACGAATGTGTGTGTGCGATTCAACCATAAACACTTGAAGGGGCGGACTGGGGAAGATGATAGCCAGATTGCTTTGTCCACACTCTATTATGTAAGCCAGCATTTCAGATGATTCTCTTTATGGGTCAATTTTATACTAAGTAATCTAGAGTCCTGATGTGGCTTTTTTCTGTGACCATGTAAAACTGACAGTCTTGCCACAGATAATGAGCATTGTTTCAAAATGCCAGTGTGTTTCGTATAAGTAGTACAATCACCCCAGCAAGACTGACATGAGTGCAGCTGTAAAGGTAGTCAGGAGATATCTTAATAGGTTCTGCATTGACAGGGGGAAGGGAAAGGGAGTAGGTATTGTTGACAACATGCAAGGCAATGGCACCTTTTACACCCTTCTTCACTGAAACCATGTTCCAGAACTTGTGACAGGCTGTGCCTAATTCTGATGACAGTGTGCACTACTGTCCCTTTCCAGAGATTGAGGGCCAGGTCCATTTTCTGAATCCTGTGGTTTCCTCCCTTTTGTATTGAGACAAAGGAAGCAGCAGTGGCTCAATTAGGTGTGTTTGAAGTGGAAGAGTGGTTCCTTATGTTTATTGTGGAGCTGTAGCTCTCCCTTCCATCTACAGAGGCTAGGAGCAGAAGATTATTGTTGGCTTAGCCAGTTGTATTGAGAGTAGGAGCACAATGCTACTCTTTTGGTTGTGGAATTGAGAGTAGAATCTAGTTTGCTTCTCAAGTCAATTAGTGTAATGAAGGCTCATCTCTGGCAGTAAATGGCATGTTCTTTGCTGGGTATGGCACAGACTGATAAGTGTATGGAGCAAAGTGTGCTGCGCATGATGACAGTGATTGATCTTGGCTGTAACATTCGAGAGTGCCACAGTAAACCACTCAAGACTCCCCTCAGGTTGGCTAACTCTGAAGTATTGTAACTGACAGCTTTGGAGGAATGATTACCTGCTTAATTTTGTCTCTGGATTTTGAGCTCATTTGATAATTGAATGATGTGATGCAGGGAGATGGTGGTCGTACATCCGGATGTTGACTTCCTTGATGATATCACTGGTAAACTAGGCGAGGTATCCAACTTCAATAATTTGTTTCTCTTCTGGGGTTATTGAGCATGTTATTAACAGCTCCAGTACCGATCTGGACATGGACAACTCAGCTGTGATGCTTTTCCTAAGGAGATTAGTCATACACTGAACATTCCATCAATAGCAGTAACAATGATATGTGCATTGGCATCCACAAAGGAAAGGTTAGAAGTGTTATTCACTGGGGTAGTTTTGCTCTGATTTAATTGAATGCACTATTTATGTGAGGAGCTCAATGTGTGAGTCATAGTTCCATGCAATGACCCTCTGCAATATGCATCCTTATGTGCAGAGCCTGACTACAGGTGCTACTCAATCTTAGAGTTTGTCCAGCATTGCAGTTTATGCTGAAGATGATGCTCTGAAACATAGTTAGTGTCATTCACAGGGTTATCACTGCAGTTATTCCTGTTGTATTTGTTTTGGTTTGTCTGGACCTGACCCAACATTTGTTTGGTCACCTCACATTTTTCTGCAGAGCTTCTGCAATTTTGTCAGTATGCATTATATCTGTTGCAGCTTGAGTGAGGATACTATTGATATTTTTTATAAGCTACGTCTCTTGATTGCTTGCCAACATCATCTAAGTCTTTCTGTCCATTCCAGAAATACAACAGAAACACCGGATGCAGATGTTGGATAACAGTTTACCTGAAGTCGTGGGTGGTTTATTGTCTACTTCTCTGTACCCACTGTTGGGAGCTGATGAAGTCAGTTAGGAGTCATGGCAGCTTGTCACTGCTATTTTCAATGGTGATGGTCTGAGATTTTGTGAGTGACACTCATAGGGTTATGACTCACTTTTGTCATGTTAGATATGGTTTTGCTGGAACCAACTGAATGGTTACTGTCACATCGTTGTTGTGGAGTTTCATTGCAATCTCATTGATGTGATATGTATTTATGAGTATTGTGTTTTCTGGCACATTCTCTATACCTTGTCTTTGAGTTTGAGTTTACTGCCAGGTGTGATGGTTGGAGTTTGTCTGTGGGGTTGCAGCTCTCTGGGAAAGAGATTGGGCAAGGCCATGGGGGCTGGTAGCAAAGAGGTGAAGAGCATGACACAAGCCCAGATTTTGGATTTTGAAAAGGCTGGAGAGGCCAGGTTTGCTGGGCATGTGCTTGCATTGCAAGACTTAAGGTATGAATGGCATAATGTCTTCCTGTGTTTCTCTAGTGCTGTTACTCAGTTGTACCATTCTGCCAAGATTCCAGAAATTTGAAACGCCTCATGCATACAATCTGATTGGTTGTTCATGATGTTAAAACTGGTTGATGCGATTTTGAAGACTGGGCTTCATATTGTGAGCTTGCTACTTGCAGCAAGGTCTTGTGATCTTGTTCACATGTTTGATAGGTTCTGGCTGTTATTGATGTGATGGTTTGCAGGCGATAAGAGAATTCAAGGTGCCAGATGGTGTCAACAGAGAGGACATTGATGCATCTGGGGATGGTAGTTTCCCCTCTGTTGATGCTATCAGCTTTAGCAAAGGGATTGCCACTTGTTGAAGTCAGGATACTCATATTGTTGTTTGATTCATATCAGGGGATGTGTTCGTGGTGCTTGATCTGCGACCAGATGAGAGTCTCCTTGAAGCTGGCTTTGCCTGTGAAGTAAGGCTTTGTTGAAATATGCTGTCCCCATGTCATTCACTGAGTGGGATGTCTTGGGCAGTTCAGAATCTGAAAGATAACTGTGGTGTTCCCTTGTTCTCAAAATGGTCCTTAAGTCGTAAAGCAAGAGCTGTCCCTGACAAATTTCTTCTCTCGCTGTCAGATTGTGAACAGAGTACAAAAACTCCAAAAGAAAGCAGGACTAGAGCCAACTGACACTGTGGAGGTCTATTATAATGTCCTGGGTGATGTTGCTGGGGGTGATGCTTCAGTCTTGCAGCAGGTGTTCACAGGCCAGGTGTGGTCTCATTTTTGCTGTCACGGATTTGAAGGGCATGTGCATTCACTGAAGTTGATCTTATTGAGAAAGATGATTTTCTGTCCTAGTTTAATGCAAGCAATGTGAGTTGTGTGTAAGGATGGTGCTCTAAGAGAGGATTCTACAACGGATGACATTGGCAGGACAACAATCTCCGGATTTCTGGTCTTACATGTCTCTTGTGCAGTAGATTCACATTACTGTACTAAAGAGCTAATGAGTAGTTGGGGTTTGAACTTGTAAAGACAAGTTACATGGCAGAGGCAGTGGGTGGACCAGTTCTGCAAGAACATCACCTCCCACCACATGCGGTCAGTGTCAAATTGGAAACCCCCAAACTGCAGTAGTTGTACCCTGGCAGATCAGACATCATGTTGCAATTTTGTTTTGATATTCTTTTGGTGGGAGCAACTATGAGTTGTGATACAGAGAACTGGAGGGGAAAGTGAGGGTCTGATGAGAATAGGGTCTGTGGGATGATGATGCAGGTGGTCCTGGCAGCAGAACAGTACAAAGGAGTGGCAGGCGGGTCTTTCAAAATCTCATTAGCAAGGCCTGCTTTGTTCTTTGCTCATGACCTGCTCCTTGAGATTTGCTCAGGTGTGATGTTCCACTTCTTTTTCTTATATGCTTCTCAAAGTCTATGCTTGTAAACTTCTCCATCTTTTTTCTCTTTTCCTCTTCCTCTTTTCTTATTTGGGGTTTTCTCCTTTTCCCTTCTTTTTCTGCTTCCTCTCTTTTTGATTTCTTTGGTCTTCTCCTTGTCTTCTAGGTTTTCATTCAGCTTGCCAGCATCATGACTGAGTTTTCCCAGTTATCCTGTTACCACTGGCCTTTTGACTGACACTCAGTACATTGGTCAATGCATGATCTTGGCCTCGCCCCATGGCTAGTAGCTGATGAAGTCAGTGGGGTTGTTGTCAACACATGTTGCTCTTAAAGGTTGTTGAACATGTATTGTGAGTGTTGATGTTGTTCAAACTGCTCCTCAGTGTTGGTTATGTTTTTTCGGGGGGTTTTCTCTGTTCTTTGGGACTGGTTTTCCACTTTTCCGCTTTCCTTAAGTTGTCAGATTTGCAATCTCTATGTTGGGTATCTCTCAATTCCATTCAGTTTTGTGACGTCAATTGTTAGTATGGAGAAGTTCTTAGTACTGATGAAGACATATTGGTTTTCTTATATGCTTCTCTTATTACGTTCATGTCATTCCTTGGTAATAATCTGTCTCCTACAGGCTACAATGTCTGAAGGGTGTGTGACATTCAAAAATCTTGTCCCATATTGATGTGTTATTTTTTTGGCTGTAAGGCAATACGGCACATGCAGCGAACCTAACAGTTGCACTACTGTCTCAAGACCCCATAAACCTTCGATCAGAGCTCTCCTCCAGCAAGAAGGTTGGTTGTAGGATCTTGCAATCAGTTAATTCTGGAAGTGTCTTGCAAGTGTTCTTCCTGTTTGAATGTAACCCATGCTTTGATATTGCCTTGTTTGAAAGAAAAATTGGGAAGAAGTGTAAACAAAATAATGCAGACTCCAGAGCAAGCATGATTTCCAAAGGGCATTTGCAGTAGCACAGATTGACTAGTTGCACAAATGTTACAGGTGAAGGTAGCCATAGATGGGCAAGGCAAGTATGAATTGGAGGTGGGAAAACATTTCCACTTCTCTGTTGGGGAGTGCTTGCTTCAAGCTTCTCACAGAAGTTAATCAATTCTGATGGCTGTGGTACATCAATTCACACTATTTCATTCTTATTCAGTTTCTCATGAAGGCATATCTGCACTCCATAATATTCAACAAATTGTTATGAAACGAGCTCTTTGCACACTCAATAGCTGTGAATGCAATGGCAGTGACTTCTTATATCCTTTCCATTTGATTCAGGACAGGATTCCCTTTACACTCTTGTCCACACTTGGCTATTATGTTATTCTTTCACTTGGTTATGCATCTCATGGACCTCATCACAAATACATGGATCTCTAATCTTTTTTCCTCACATTTGGGAGTTGATAGAAAGACCGCCCTGCCTATTATGAATGCTGGGTTCTTGGGAGAGGGTGGTGACGAGGGGTTTGCATGGGCAATTGTGGCAATGCTATTACCTCCACACTTATGAAATATGAACATAATTATTCTTGAATTTCAATGGGCAAGAAAATAGGAGGGAATGTTGCACTCCTTCATCTTTGGCCCATAGGTATCCACCCTATTAAGTGTTAGGGCTTCAAGAATGCTCCTATTTAGCATAGATAATACAAGCACCAAGGTTTGTAGTAGTTGCTAATGGCATTGTCAGCACAATCAAAGCTTCTAATTCAAAAATGGTCATATGGCAACACCCCAATGGAACTGTAACTTGATGTGTAACTTGATTACACAATTATTTAGGTAATTATTTATTGGCGTAAGTTGAATGTATGATTCCATAATTTGATCATGATGCGTTAACTTATGTCATGTGCATCATGTGATGTTGTTTCCTTGTGATTAATTGTGCAATCACATAGAGAACCATGTGATGTTGTTTCCTTGTGATAATTGTGCAATCACATCGAGAATCATGTTATGTTGTTTCCTTTTGATTATTTGTGCAATCACATCGAGAATCATGTGATGTTGTTTCCTTTTGATTATTTGTGCAATCGCATCGGGAACCATGTGATGTTTCCTTTTGATTATTTGTGCAATCACATGGGGAACCATGTGATTTTGTTTCCTTTTGATAATTGTGCAATCACATGGGGAACCATGTGATTTTGTTTCCTTTTGATTATTTGGGGAACCATGTGGTGTATAAATTTTAGGAAGTTTCTTAATTAATTTCCTTTTGGTTAGTATATAAGGAGATGTTTGTGACCTTGAGAAACACCTTCATTTGTACAAAGTTATGGTATGAATACAAAGTTTGTGAGAATTGAAGTTTTGATTTTGAAAAGGCTTTTGGTTTTTAATAGTTTTGGTGTAATTTATGTGTAAATCATGATAGGAGAATGGTGAGGCTTGCATAGCCAATAGAAGGGTGGGAGGATAATTTTACAACCAAAAACATAAACTTCATAGCTATGTAGTAATCATACATAGTTTCAGTCCTAAACCCGTTCGTGTTGTACATCTTTTTCGTTTCATAACCGGGACCCGAGTCTATGTTAATTATGTTGTAAAATTGTGTTGTTGAATTGTGTTATGCAATTTAATTGTGTTATGGAATTGTGTTGAAAAACTTAATTGTGTTGTTGAAAATTTAGTGGGAAGAAGGAAAAAAAGGAAAAAAACAACCTGTTTATTTTGTTTTACAAAGAGGAATGTAAAGCAATTTGTTTATCCCCGAATCATGAATGGAAGTGGCCACATGGGTGGAGGAGATTCAACTTTTGGCAATGGAGATTACGAAAGGCAAGCCATGTCGAATTGGGTGCATAATTCAACGCGTGAAGCAACATCATGAAGACCATAAACACGAATCATTATGTTTGACCCCAAGCTTGCTTTTGGATATTACTTATAATCCTAAACATGAATTAGAATTAGATTTGTGAAAATCTGAAAAGATTCACAAAGAAAAGTTACAGGCAAGAAGGGGAAAGAAGATGGCACGTGTTAAACCATATGAAAAAAAATGTAAATAGAAGTTTATAAAAGACAGTGAGTGTTCTTGATTAAGCTCATGTTCATAAGACCTTGTTGAAGCCTTTAAACTTTTTATAAAAAATGTTGTAGGTTGTTGAAAGAAATAAAAAAAATTATATGTTTTATTTCTAGGATTAGTGTTTTAATGAAAACATTAATGTCAACGTTAGGAGAGGCTTTGGACTCCCCTGGTACATAATTTCTCGAAGATAGGTAACAGACCCCATCATTGACATTAAGAGTTGCTAGGCCGAGATCACCTTGTTGAAAGACCTTTGGAAGAACTTGGGACTGTAGGTGAACCAAGTGTGGTAGTATCACAGCTACGTGAACGACGGGAGGAATCTAGACCTCAACCCGACTTAGAACCTCCAAGGCAACGCCAAAGGATAATCACACAAGAATAACATTTATTCATTTGGCTTAAGAAGAAGGATGCGACTCGAGATTATGCCAGAACTAATAACATGCATGTCATGTGGAGTGGAGGCGTCATTGATACTCGTGATGGCCATGATTTTGTAAATGTTATCTTTCAATCTAGGCATTTAAATAGGATAATGGCAAGATTGGAAATGTGTGGTCCTTTCAGAAATTTACACCGAGAAGATAAAGAGGATTTTGTTATGAGTGTAATTCGGGCCATTGGGAATTTCCTTATTCACAAGGAAAGGTTGTAAAAGCTAAGTGATAATAGGTTAAAAAAATTAATTAGTTTGGTGTGTTTTTTAAAGACAAAATAAGAACCAATATGGTTATTCCAGTTTTTAGGGGAAGTAAGGGTGAAGACCTTAAAGTGTTTTTAAAGGAATATGAACGGGCTTGTATTGGTATGGGGCTTAGAACAGCTACGGAATGGCTTAGTTTTCTTCCTAAATTCTTAGAGGGTACGACATCACTTTGGTTTGAACGACAAACAAAAAAGTTGAAGGGATCATGGATTGACATAATCAAAGCTCTAGTGAAAGAGTTTTCTATGAAAAATGTCTACCAAAATTTAATACTTGAACTGAGTCAACTAAAGCAAGGGGTTTTAGAGTCAGTAAGGGAGTATAAGGAGAGGACAATGACATTGCAAAATAAACTCCAAGGGTGTCTTAGGGCACAAGGTCATGAAGGAACTGATCCAATTTTTGTGGGAGTCAATGCATTGGTACTAGAACATTTCACCATTACTTTGTTGTCATAATTGCGACAACAAGTGAGATACGAACAAGTGGCGACGTTCGATGAAGCAGCGGAGGTGGCCGAAATGAAGGAGGTGAGCATGGAGGAAGTTCCACAACTAATTACACAATCCATGGTGAAAACAATTCAATTCTCGACTAAACCAGAGGTGCGAAAGCATCCAGAAGTGAGTTCCTGCATGGAATCGGCTATGGAACAAATGATCAATCAAATGAACCAGCTAAGCCTCCATCTACTACAGCCAAAGACTTAAACTTCATAGCTATGTAGTAATCATACATAGTTTCGATCCTAAATTCGTTCGTGTTGTACATCTTTTTGGTTCCGTAACCGGGACCCGAATGTTATAAAATTATCCTCCCACCCTTCTATTGGCTATGCAAGCCTCACCATTCTCCTACCATGATCTACACACAAACTACACCAAAACTATTAAAAACCAAAAGCCTTTCCAAAATCAAAACTTCAATTCTCACAAACTTTGTATTCATACCATAACTTTGTACAAATGAAGGTGTTTCTCAAGGTCACAAACACCTCCTTATATACTAACTAAAAGGAAATTAATCAAGAAACTTCCTAAAATTTATACACCACATGGTTCCCCAAATAATCAAAAAGGAAACAAAATCACATGGTTCCTCATGTGATTCCACAATTAATCACAAGGAAACAACATCACATGATTCCCCATGTGATTGCACAACTATCACAAGGAAACAACATCACATGGTTCCCGATGTGATTGCACAATTATCACAAGGAAACAACATCACATGATTCCCCATGTGATTGCACAACTATCACAAGGAAACAACATCACATGGTTCCCGATGTGATTGCACAATTATCACAAGGAAACAACATCACATGGGTCTCCATGTGATTCCACAATTAATCATAAGGAAACAACATCACATGGTTCCCTATGTGATTGCACAATCAATCACAAGGAAACAACATCACATGGTTCACATGACATAAGTTAATGCATCATGACCAAATTATGGAATCATACAATTTACCCCATTAAACAATTACCTAAGTAATTGTGTAATCAAGTTACACATCAAGTTACAAAACCAAGCTTCTAAATATGACATGGATGTAAGCACAGTTTGTGATTGAAAAATGGTTATGAAGCAACACCCCAATGGGACTACGCATCTAAATAGGACACAGATATGATGCGTTTTTTAACAATAAGAGGTAAAACACACAATAGCTTACCAACCAAATGAAAGAGCAGTATGAAACAAAATCCAATTCCATTGCTAGTATAGTAAAAATGGATGGAGAATTGAATTCCAAAGGACCATGAGATGCTCATGATCACCAGGCTTTTGGAACATTAGCTCTAGATAACCTAATAGTGAGCATGGCATGTCATGTTTATTGATTCTTAGAGGACATGGACAATTGAACAAGACATTGACATTGACAACTTAACAAAGAAGATGCTTGGGTTCAAGAAAAAAAATGAATAGAGACATTTTATAACACCACAATAGGGCATATGTTCCAAAGGTGGCCCGAAAGTATTTGAGTGCAAGCCTGTGTTCGAATGAAAGGTAAAGTGGCCAAAGTAATTGTAAACTTAAACTAATGAAAGAGCCTTATTTGAATGGCAAGCAATGTTGACAACCAAGGTGGACCATTTCAAAGAAAACTTGGTGTTCTTCAAGGTCAAATTGTGCATCCTCAAATTAATTAGTCAAAGAGACAAAAGGAACGAAAATGGAAGCCAACTAAAAAACATGTAGGAAACTTGTTGCATGGGTTCAATGAATGGGTGCACTTATGGAAGCTACAAACTAATAAGAGAACACATTATTAATCATGGACCTAGAAAATAATAAAAGATGCATGACAATCAAGCCATTCAATATTGAAAATCATTGGACAAAAATGCTTGAGCTTTTAGGGAGGATTAAATAGCTCAAGGACGGCCTTCCATGCACAAGGGTGAATATATAGCCTTAGGACACCCTTATAGACCAAAACTCACAACTTCAAAGGGAGTACAAATGTGTATATGTTAGGCTTTTATTAAATAATATTGAATTTTGTTTTATTTTGTGAGATTTGTCTTGTGATTGGAGCTTAGTTAAGTGTGAATGGGGTTTTAGCTACTTGCATGTGTACATGTTTTCACATGTTTGATTTTGTTAGTTTTAATAGTGTTGGGTGCTAATTTAGTAATGCACAATATGTTCAACATTTGGGATTTTAATCCTAGTAGGTAGGAAGTCTAATCTAGTAGTTTGTCCACCTCTCTTCCTTTATCTACCTTCACATGCAGTATATTCTAATTTGCATTTTAAGTGTTCTATTGTTTTTCATGTTATCATTGTCATTCATGATTTTATATGTAAGATGTGTTTTTAACTATGTTTTAATCCCCATGTTTAATGGTTGCTTATTCATTTCATTCCAATTTGAAATGTGCCATACTCCTATAGATAATCTTTATCTTAAATTTACCCACATATATTCACATCATAAGCAGGGGGTATATGATGAAATATTTATTGTTGTATTCAACCTCCAAAATAATGTAAATCTCATCATTTACCTTTACCCTTACCTTTATTTGATTTGGAATTTTTTTGAGGTGCATTTATCTTTATCTAATTGATATTGTTTTGAAATTCTATATTTACCCTTATTTAGTTCATATATCAAAATGGATATAATTGCCAAACACTAATTGCAACCCTAACTAGGTTACCTTACTTTACCTTTCTTGCACCCAATTTGTTTTGACAAGAACTACAAAATATGTTATTGTACGTATTTTTAAAATGTGTTTATCAATTCTTATGAACCTTTGAAGTTGAAAGGCTACAATATGTTTCAATTTTTTGATGAAAAATGTGGGGATTTTGGGAAATTGCAATTTGGATGTAATTATAATCATGGGGAGGTCACTTTCATTTTATTTGAAATGGTGTAAAAGATATGAGGTGTAACTTATTGAAAAAATAATTTACTTAAATGCAAATAGAGTGCTTATAATGAAAATATATTTGAAATATACCTGATATATTTTTTAATATACCTAAATATACTCAAAATATGCCATTATTTCATAGCAAACTAAAAATTATCCTCAAGTGTTTTTTTAAATAGTAACCTCCCCAAGGTCCTAAATGTGAGCTATAGAATACACACTATATGGAGAGTAATGCCTCCCATGTAATAATTTAGGTTGTGGTGAAGTTCATGCAAATTTGTGATGAATCTAATATTGAATGCCCTCTTTTTTTGTTTTGTGCAATTAAAGTAAGCAAGATTTCTTTCCAAAGAATGTCAATTCATTAAGGTCATGTTGAATTTTTCATCCATGTGTCCCAATCATGAATAGTTAGGAAAAATACCTTGAGTTTGGAATAACATTGCTAGAGAATCAAGAATTACCAACACCACTTGATGAGCCCAATTGTGTGTCATTAGATCCCTTGCTTATCACATTTGTTTCTTGGATGTGGCAATCTTGATGATCAATAGCACTCATAAATACAATATAATTGTTGAAGGGATGATTAGGGGTAGGTTTCAATGTAGATGTTAGTGATAAATTTGGTACATAGTTGTGGGTCTATTGACCTTAATCTTTAACTAGATTCACAACTAATATCATTGGTGTGAAACTTTAAACCTAAAATGTTAGTATTCAAGCAAAATGTTTATTTATTGAAAACATTCTCATATAAAAGATGTTGAACCTACATAGCCAATGACGAAAATATTTTCACAAAACATATGCAAATGAGACTCATTTTCCAACAACAATTTATTTACACATGATATAGACTGAAAGAGAATATTGGTTACCATTGGCCTTGTTTCCATTGACATGTAGGGTAGTAATGTATTAGGAAACTTATGGTGGTCCAATACATTTAGACCAATGTTGGGTGGTTTTGACATTCTTTGGAAATCTATTGGTTTTGGTTGTTAAGGTCATTTTAAAAAATCAATTTTGTTCTTTTGTCTACTTTTTATATTTTAGAAAACCAACTACGGTGTTAGATTTTTAATTTTTTTTCCGAAGCTAGTTTTCAAAGATGTAATTTTCAAAAAGAAATTATCAAAAAATCATAATAAATTAAGAACTTTAGACCTCAAATTTTATATTAAATGCCAAAAAAAAATGGAATTAGTAAAAAATGATCATGATGCAAAACTTTTATTTCTTTCATACTTCCAAAACTTCATCTTGCTCAAATGCACATTCAAATTTTCTTAAATCTTCTTCTAAATCCATATATGTCCTCAATCAATCCTACCAAATTAATAGGTGAACTAAACCAATCTTAGGATAATTAGTCCAATTTTTGTTCACACATATCAATTTTTGTAAAATATTAGTTTGTATGCAACATCTCCTTAGATTTGTAAATATTCCAACTAGAGAAAATATCCTTTCCATCTCAACTTGTGATTCTACAATGCCTAAGATTTGATCACAAAAAAACCAACAATAGGATATATCAACTCATGTTTCCCCCACCACTCATTTCATATCCTTCACATTCAATTGGTATCATCTAAAAATAAATGACTCCCTTATATTGACAAGCTCCTTGTGCCAATTATAGTAATCTTGAAAATATTTAAACCAAAATCCTCATCAAATGGTTGACTATACCTCATCTATACCAAAGAATCAAAATTTGCCAAAGGATGCAATATGTGATGGCATTTCAACAACATTCATAACAAAGTTTTCTTATCATACTCTTCAACAATAGTTACATTTTATTCATAACCAATGAAAGAAGAGACCAACTCTTAAAACTAAGGTTCAACATCAAAGATTACATGTTATGGTTTTTTGCTATTCATATTTCCTTAAAAATGGAATGGTATAATCTAAGCAACACATACTTATTTTTTAATGTTAAATGTAAGCAAGGATACATTTGCATCAACTCCAAAATTGTCCTCCATTAGAATGTCTATAAACCCTAAATCCTAAATTCCCATCTAAATGCAATAAATCAAATTGTTAGGTATGTGAAGGGTACCATAAACTATGGAATTATTTTTAGGAAAGGGAATAACATTGAGTTGGAGGCTTTGTGGATGTTGGTTGGGCTAAAAATCAGCTAACCACAGACATGAAAAAGCTGATTTATAGTATAATATTTGCTAAGTAAATTGGTTTTTCCATCATCTTCCTTTAGGTAGTAGAGTCCACCTTTTGGTCCCTCATGTTTTATTCAAGTTTGGTTCCTTTTGCCATTGGCACTTTCGTTGGATTACCATTTACCATGTCAAAAATTTGAAGCATATTTTCACTATATGATATTTCAATACTTCTTCCTTGACAAATGTAAAATTAACACCCAAGTAGCATTGAAGCGACCCTAGATCCATCATTTTAAATTTTGCGTTGGCTCTACCTTGAACCATGTAATCTTTCCTTCTATGTTTCTTATGATGATAAGATCGTCTATGTAAGTCATGACTAACAATTTTTTCCCTTATTATGCCAAAAAAAAAGATTGGAATTTGTTTCACATTTAATCATGTGTAAATTTTTGGAAAAAAAAAATCTTTTCTTACTAGGCTCAAAACATTTGACAAAGTCCATAAAACAATTTATTAAGTTTAAAAACCAAGTGTTTAGATCATGACTTTATGAAACCTTCAAAATGTTTCATGTATACTTCCTCTTTTAAAACAATGCAACCATTTGTGAAATTCTCTAGCCGAGACATGTAGCAATAGTTGTCACACTTCTTATTGTCTTCCACTTGATTACTAGAGGAAAAGATTGTTGAAAAAAACCTTCCTTCTATTCAAACATTTTAACCATCAACCTAGCCTTTGTTCATGGAGTTTTTTTCACCTTGTAGATCCATTTGGTTGTTATTGGCCTATTTCCTATACAAGCAATTCAATTAATTCCCATATATGGTTGTGTGAGATGGAATTCATTTTGTCAACCATTGTCATTTCCCATATGTTATTTATTATTGTTCTAGAAAAAAATGATCGATTCCCAAACATGGTCAATTACTCCCACAATGAACTTGTTAAAATGCCTAGGCATCATTTTTGTTCATCTTGGTTGTTCTTGTGGCATATTAGTATGGGTTTGTTATGTAGAATCTTGTTCTTTCTCCAATTCATCACTTGACCTTTTTGGAGAAGGGTCATGTTTTGGAAAGACTCACTTTCTCGATTTAATGATCTTTCAATGAAAATACCCCATTTAGGCGAATTTCCTATTGATGCTTGAGACACATTTGGGAAACTTCTTGGAATATGGGGCCATGTTAAAACTCACTTGAAGTTTTTGGTTCCAATGATGAAACAACTTCCTATGATGTTTTGTGAGTCCTTGGTCCAATACATGTCTTGTCAAATGTTACATCATGATTAAAAACTATTTCTTTAATTCTTGGATTGAATAGTTTGTATGCATTGGTGTGAGTATCATAATTCACTAACCAACACAATTTAGATTTTGGGTTAAATTCCTTCCCGATGGGATCAAAGATCAAAGTGTGAAAAATCCATGTCCCTTCTTATGAAAATACTTGTTCATTGGGTGAATTTGATGAAAAACCAAATTTTACAAAAATTTCAAAGTCTTGAAATTTTGGAGGAAAGGGCTACAAGGCCAAGGATTTTTTTAAAAAAACCATTTGGCAAAAATATTATGTTCAATGGGTTCAAAATGTTTAGCTTTAAGTGTAGGTCACATGTGTAGGAAATAATCTTGCCAAATAACATGTTTGGTTGTCCATTGTATCTCATTTTGGGTTTTTTTGGGGTTTTATTTTATTTTATAGTTATAAACAAAAATATCGATACATAATTATGTATGCATGTGAAAAAACACCACCATCACATGAATTATTTTAAATTGGACTATTTTAATTTTCTCACTTAAATTTGTTTCAAAAAAAGGTTATTGCAAAATGTAGCTCTACAAAAGCCCTAAAATCCCTTTTCTTTTTTTTGGAACCCCAATATTGAATAGCCCCCCCCCCCCAAAAAAAATATCTTCAAGTGTTCCAAGTTCAATTTTTTCCTAGAACAATTCTTCTAGTGTCTTGCCTTGATTAGCTTGAAATGGTGAATTGTTCACCACATAATTAGCAATATTCACCACCTTCAACAACAAATTTTTTTGTAGTCTACTTTTTAACAATATGATTCTAACCTTTTCAATGATGGTTTGATTTTTTTTCGAAGACCCCATTCTATTGAGGTGTGTGAGCCTAATTAAATTGTCTTCAAATCCCAATATCATGACAATATTTTAAAAACTCATTGTTGATGCATTCCCCACCATTATTTGATCCATGCTTTTTTATTGGTTTTTTGTCTCTATTTCAAGTTCATTCTTGAAATTTTTCAATGCAAAAAATGCGTGAGACTTTTCTTTAAACTTTTCATCCAAGTTTTTCTATTATGATTGTTGATAAAGGTGATGAAATAGTGAGATTTAAAAAGTGATGGGGTGGGAAAAGGCCCACAAATGTTTATGTGTACTAGCTCTAACACCTCCTTAGTTCTTGATTACATCTTGTGGGGAATCATCTTTTGAAATCACTTGTTATCCATGCATTTTACACAAACTTCTATTACTTTGGTTAATCTTGGTATGCATGTTGCCAAATTCTTAGCACTTAATGTGTAAAGAAATCAATAATGCAAGTGTGGCAACCTCATATGCCAAAACATTGATTGGTGTGCATCACAAGTTTGTAGGCCTTCCTCTTCTACACATTTTTTTGTAAATAATGATGTAGAAAACTTGATAAATCTAATTTGAAATTGATAAAGTTTGTTCTTTGGATCCTTGACACCTTTGGCCACAACAATGTTTGCATCCACCTTATGTACAACCAAACATTTTTCAACATCAACTATCATAGTATTTCCTTTGTAATCATGCCAATAGACAATACTTTTTTTGAAAGACTTGGGATGTAGAGAACATCAGAAACAATTTTTATTTTGCTAGAAGCACAAGACAACCACACTTTGCCTTTTCCATGCACACCATGGATTTTGCCTCCTAAAACTTTAATGTTCTTGACTTTGACAAAATTTTATAGACCTTTGAAACTAAACTTATTTCCGTACACATGCTTAGTAACACATGAGTCAAAATACCCAAGTGTTCGCTATAGTTTTATTATTTTCCAATTTTAGATTAGCCACTAATTTCTCAAAAACATTCACATTTTCTTCATATCCATCTTTGTTCAATTCTTCTTTCATTGTGTTTGCAGCTTGATGAGGTTCAAATGTTTTTTTCCCTTTGATTAATGATCTCACCATCTTGTTAGTATTCTCAGGCAACTTTTTCAATTTTGGATAATTGTTGGCCCAATGATTTGGATGTCATAGTTATGGTAGTTTCCAAAATGCTTAATATTTTTGTTTTTTTTTTTTTTTTTCTTCAAAAAAGTTGAACTTTAGTAACAATGCTTCTTCAATTGGTTGTGGGTGCATTAAAGTTCAGAAATTTTCTTTTGTGATGGGCCTAGTTGATTAGAACATCACAAAAACAAGTTTCCAAAATTTGGATAAAAAGGTGGGGCTAATGGGCATAACATAAAGGACACCTAGGAACTTTGGGAATGCAATAAGAAACATTGGATAATCCATATGAGATGCAATTAAGGTACACATGGGAAATGTGGAAACAACATTAAAAACATTTGGCAAGTCATGGGATAAAATTGAAGAATGGGTGAAAAACATATTGAAACACCATTAGCAATTTTATTAGGAACAAAATTGGGAACAATACTCCTAACCTCAAAATCGATCTTCCTAGAAAGGGAAAAATTGGGTTAACTAGCCTTTTTCAACTCTTATTGGTTCATTTTATGTCTAGAAATTATCTAAGAGATGATACAATAAAATAAAAATCAACATTATTAGTTATAGCTTCTCTGATTCCAAAATTGGGTAGTTTTCCTTCGGGTATATGTTTGCCATCTCCCTTGCCAACTCAAAAAATATTCAAGTTCTCCCTCCCCCCCCCGCACCCTAAAAAATGAAAAATAATTGAGCATATTCAACATATTACAAATTTTCTACTACTTGAAATAAATAATGTTTCCCCCCAAAGTATTAAACATTGATCTTCGATAGTATAAATATAATATGTTAAGTTAATGGGTCGTCACTTCTAACTTAAATCATGACTACTAACACATAGAAAAATTGTCAATAACTTAGAGTTCTATTATTTGTGATTATGAGTCACCACCTTAAGCAACTCAAAGTTAATGAATAATAAATGGCAACAAATCATGAACCTCCATGATAAATAGTCATTCTAGTTTATAATATGGGGTGCACAACTCCAATATTCTACAACCTCCTTCGCACCACATTTTTTTAATTTTCATGATCATACAATTGATTAATTTACATTCAAAATACCGAAATTAGTGAACTTGAAATCATTCCAATGGCTTGTAGCCTTTCAAACTTTGCTTTTCCTTATGGTTTGGTGAGAATTTATTTTTTTGTTGCTGGTTAGTCAAAACTTTCTTGATGTCAATTTCTTCCAATAATACATTCTTTAATGGCTTTCAATATGTTTTGTTTGAGCATGAAAAATATAATTTCTAGCCATTTTGATGCTATTAGCATTGTCATATAAAACACAATTGTTATTCTTAATTTTATATGTCAATTTCATTCAAGAGCTTTCTTAACCAAACAACCTTTTAAATGCCTTCCATTAGTGTGCAATATTCAACTTTAGTTGAAGACAAAGCTAATATAGTTTTAAGTGTGCAATCTTTTCTTTGGGTTATAAATTTAAATCAAAATTTTAAACTTGCAAATAACATTTAGAATTATGTAAAATCTTCATGGATTTTTTGTGATGATATTATTTGTCACCATTGGTGGTGGGATGGTTAAGGCAAATTCTTGTTGTGGATGTGAGGGTTCAAATCCCATTTTGGACATCCTATAATTGTGAGTTACATCACAAAACCTAGTCATATTGATGTGGTAAGGGAAAAAAACCATTCAAGATTGATTGAAATTATTAATTTTTTTCAACAAAAGGGGTCTAGGCTTTAAGATCATCAACATACAATTTTGACATTTAAGTTTGAGTACACAAGGTACACTTGAATTTTGAAATAAATATTGAAACTCATAACATGGTAGTTTTTTTAATTCTCACTTAAGAGTCATCAGAAAAATGATCATTCAGATGACATGAAGAGTTATAGAATATAATATAGGAAGGAAGATGGTGCCTCCCAAGTTTACACTATGGTGAATTTGATGATTCCAAATTAGTTTGTGACTCATCCATGCACCACTCTAAAATGCATTAACCCCTCTTTTATTGTTTTGTGTACTTTGACACATTTGTGAGGTCAAATTAAAAGTTTATTTTAATTTAATCTTGAAATCCAACATCATCCTTCTTGTTGGCACTTAGGGATCACACCTTAGGTTTGCATTCTATTGAAAATTTGAAGATTGGGGAGGTTCTTTACCAACAATATTACTTGATAAATTTAGGTGTGCATTAGTTTGCAATTTGTCCATTTTTTTAATATCATTTATATTAAAATAATTATATAAATTTCTTGGTAATTCCAAGTCTTGGGTCCAATGAATTATGATAACATGTGAAGAAATCAACATATATATTTTTAAATAATTAGGATAGGTTAGCTAGGATCTTTGTCAACATATATATGTCACTTTGGATTTTTGTAGGCACTTAACAATTATACATTAGGAGTCGTCTATGACATAAGCAACAATTTTGGTCCAATGTTCAAATACTTAATTTTATAAACCAATGTAAAAGTTCCATGATTTGTAATATTGTCTTAAACAAAACAACCATTAAATTTTTTATTTTAAAAAATGGGGGGTTTTTTGTTTTTTCAATAGTCTAGCCATGCCATTAACACATCAACATAGTGGTGTATGCCATGGTCAAAACAATGAATTTGATTTAGTTATGGAATCATGTGGTCATGTGTGTCACATATGATACAAATGTAGTCATAGATATAGTAACCTAGATCCATGTCTTTAGTGTAACATTGGTGGTTTTAGTCATTGAAATCCATGTTGATTTGGTTTTGGATATTTCAAAGCCACACTTCTTTTTTCAAGTTCAATGTTTGTGAATTGGCATCTTTAGTTTTGGTTCTAGGGTGAAAATCCTTTAAGGTGTACCACATAGGACAGAAAGGGCTTAGTCCTTAATGTAATCCTTTTTTACCCTATATATTTTCATCCACATAAAAACTATTGAGTCAAAAGTTGTCAAAATTTTCAAAAGGACTATATTTTAGACCATTAAAAGTATAGATTTCATCATAATCATCCATAGATGTGTCTTTACATGGTAAAAAAGGACTAGGTAAAAAAAAACAAAAAAGGATAACATTGTGACAAAATTTTGGTACATCTTAAAAAATTTGGACCCTCCATGTTGATTTAGTTTGGATATTTCATAGTTGCATTTTTTTTCAAGTTCCATGCTTTGGATTAACAACATTAATTTGAGTTCCATGTTAATTTAATTTTTACTATTGTGGCTTATGTTGTTAAACCAAGTGTGAATAGGAACTTGATAATAGAACATAATTGTAAACACATATTAAAAAAAATTTAAAAATCTATTGACCAAATTTACTCAAAATTCAATATCTCCCCCAGTTTAGGTCTAAAAATTACAAAATCACCTCCAAAAAATCTCACTCATCAAGAGATTATCAAATTTCCAACAATACTAAGAGCTTGCCCCAATTTCCTTTAAATATTTATTTTTTCTTTTCTTTTTATTTTCTTGACAAAATTGTTCAATAATTTGTAACTCTTGCACCATGGGTCGAAACACTACACCAAACTAGCTTAATGCACCCCCACTTATTGAGGGCTTTCCAATCATAGTAAAAGCAAGGTAAGGGGCACCATACTTTAGGAGATTTCAATATGACAAAAAAACCAAACAAACTATTTTCCTTGAAGGATAGACTAGTGTGACATGTGCCACTAGCCAAAGGGTGAATAGGACTATGTAATTGATTTGAATTTGAACATGATCTTACCAATAGGACCCAACTGTGAGAAAATACATTAAAAATATTACATGAATTTCCAATGACAAAACATTATTCAAAATTGAAAATCTCCCCCATGTTATCTCTAAAAATTATGAAATCACCTCCAAGAAATCCAATTCATCAAGAGCTTTCTAATAGTACCAAAAGCTTCTGGAATTTCATTAATTTGAAAAAAAAAACTCAGTTTTTTGTTCAATATTCAATAAATCTTTCACCATAGGTCTAAACATTAGAAAGTACCTTGATGCACCCCTACTGATTAAGGGCTTTCCAATGGTACCCAGAGCACAATGGAGGGTGTTGTGGTTTGGAAGATCCCAATGTGACAAACAAAACACATAAACTACCTTCTTTAATAAATATATATTTCAGAGTTGTATTTTTTAAAGAGTTCAATGCTTGTGGATTAACAAATTCAGTCTAAATTTCACATATTGATTTAGTTTGGATATTTCAAACCTACAATTGAATTTTCAAGCTTAATGCTTGTGGATTGGGAACTTTAGTCTAACTTCATGTTGATTCACTTTTTATATTTTAGAGTCACACTTCAATTTTTTCACCTAGTATGCATATTCAGTTTTGTTACTCAAGACCAATACATCCATGGTATGTAATTTTCATGATATGGATGACACCAGGACCAATTTCATATGTCTAAATTTCAATATGAGTCAAGTATTGGTTAGCAAAATTCATTTTAGTAAAGTGTAAAACCATGAAATTTATCCATAAGAGATATAATTGGCCAACATTAAAATATAAGTCAATGCCTGTGAAATGTTAGGATAGAGCTGGAATTGCAACAAGCAGTGCAAAAAAAATTTCTCCTCTTCAATATAAGTTTAATTAGTCACTGAGGTGTTGACATGTGATCTTTTTAATAAAACCAAAGGTTTACTCTACATGCAAATCTTAATCAAGTGACACACTAAATACCCCCCTAACTAGCTCTATGCAGGCTTGTCTTTTTGTGCCTTGCATGGTTCTACTAGTTCTGCATGTTTTATTGTCCCCTTCTAATTTCCAACCCACCAACTTCTCATAAGGGAACTAAGATTCTTATCATTAGCATTGAATAAGAAAGTGTTGTTTTTAATTTAACCTAAAACTAAGGTCAAGCTAGTGAAACCCTGCATCATAATAATGTGGCTCTGCATAATGTGCCACACTGACACTTGGACAATGCTCATCAGGGGTAGTTACCAACTTTCAAGTTGTCCACCTCCATACACAAAAATAGCTTCATTGGTAGATTGTCTAAAACAACCAAATACCATGCCTGTGTATTTAATGCTTTCAGCAAGTACATGTCCAACACTAGAATGGCATGTATGCTATACTTTGAATGAAATATAGCTTACGAATGGTGTGAAAATGAGTTTAGAACATTAAATTTGCACATGATACAATGGTTTTCACAAGGATAAGTAAAAACTTGACTTTTTTTATATTGGTTGATCATAAATTATAATGGTTGGGCCAATTGGTGGCATTTAAATAGTCTCTTGCCTTATATAATACTATCCAATTTTTCATGTTTATGGGTGGGGTTGGGGAAACAACTAACACTATACATGGGATGTGATAAATATGCGTAGAGGCACAAATAGAAGGTGTGAGTGGGTTGCTTTTCATCTTTAAATGTCAGGGAGGACCAATTGGGTCATCTAGGCCCCTAGTGCTCGTAGGTGGGAGCAATGATTTGAAAATTAGAAAACTCTAAACTTTCAAAAATAATAATTTTTCATTTCTCATCCAAATATTTTTTTAACAAAAAATTAGTTTGAAGTCTCCACGACTCCACCATGTCTAATTTTCAAAAATTTCAACATTTTGAATGACTTTTAAGCAGGCTTGTGAGGGCTGGTCCATTTTCTGGTTTGGGATTTTTTTAATCAACTGTGAATCCAGGCTTACGAGAACGTGTTTCACTCCACTCTTTCATAACTGAATTGTGCTTTCATCATGACCACCAAACATTCAAAAGGATTTCACGTGTTTGGTGGTATGTGAGTCCAGACTAAAGTCTTTCTTAAGTGACTTCCAGTATATGTGAAGTCGGTTAGTATTGCTTTGTACTGGATTCATTTTCGAGAGGACAGAATCACGGATGTCACACGCTTGCAATGACGACCCTTATGAGGCGGATGGGGTGAACCAGCACCTACACTGGTACCTTCCCAAGTGGGCCCTCTTCAAGGTTATATTTATCCTGAGAAATGTTAAGTTTCGTTTTTGAGCATCCCCACTAGTGCTTAGTATGTGACCCTGCAAAAATATTTATTTCTCATATTCAAGTTTAGTTATTTACTTTTTTGCAACCCCACAGATAAATTTGAAACTGGGACTGCAAACATGTGGGAATCAATAATTGCAAACCACCTGGACCAATCATTATGTTTGGCCAATCAAACATAGGGAGCATCAGGCAAATCACATTTTGTTACACTATTTGTAGCAAGTTCACAGCTTTGCTGCGCCTTTTACCAGCCTCAGCAAACTGAGAACATATGTAGGAACAAAACTATTTTCCTGAGCTAAACTGGCCTATTTTGACTTTTCTTCATCTGATTTTAATGTGCAGGGTCACCTACTGAACACTGGTGGGGATGCTCTTCGAGACCCTGATTTTCGCCTTCTGACAGTATACATGTTAGTGTTTAGAAGCAACACAGAAAACTTTTGGGTTTTCACCAGTGTTGGTCGGCTATTAAAAATCGACCTGGTTATCAATCAGGGTCCGGGTCCACATATTGAATACCCTACCTGCCAGTTCTATTTACAAGTAATACCCGACCCATAACCTACCCGACCTGGTGTTAGAATTTTCATACCTTGTCAATATACCCTGTTTGCAGGGTATCAATATTTAAAAATAAACTACCGTACTGATACCCTGATGGGACAGCTCAGACCTGCATAGGTCGGTTATTAAGTTTCATCCAAATCTTTTCATCCTTTTTTCGTTCAACCACATTCATCCATTTAGGGTTTCACTTTTCACGTTTGCCCTAACCCTAAAATCCTAAACCCTAAACTAAAAGTTTACCTCCCATTTGTCGCTTCATTTTTGTCACCTCAGTTTTATTTTTGGCTATGCTTTCTTACTTTATGTTAAGATGGATTTTTGTGTTTATGTTTAGCTTGATTAGATGCTTCTAATTGTTAGTTGTGTTTTCCCCTTAATTTTTTTGTGATTATTGGTTCAATTCTTTGAAGGACAAATATTGAAACATGGGTTGGTTATGTGATTGAGGTGTTTCTTTTCAACTTGCGACAATCAAACTCCTTTCTGCACTAGTACTAAGTAAGCATGTTGATACTCTTTTTATTTTTGATGTCTTGGATCCAGACTACATTTGGATTTCTTTAGAGGCCATACTTCTTTTGTGCCAAAGTTTGTTTACATGAATTTTTTAGGGTTTTGAGTTCTGAGGTTCTTCAAAGGTCATCTTCTATCTACCACAATCTATTTGCAAGAATTTGGGAAGGTTTTTGAGTTACGAAGTTCATCATAGGTCACATTGTTTTGTATGCCATAGTTTTTGTCTACTTAGTCATTTTGAAACTCCTCAAAGCTCTTATTTGCCAATGTCTATCTTAAAGCTCATGTCGATGAATCTTTCTCAAAGCTCCAGGCTACTTGTGTTTGTCTCAAAGTCTTGTCTACCAGTGTGTCTCAAAGCTCATGTTTGCCTATGTTTGTTTCAAAGTTCATGTCTACTAGTATGTTTCAAAGTTCATGTTTACATGTGTCTGTCTCAAAACTCATGTCTACCAATTGTGTGTTTCAAAGCTCTTGTCTACTTATGTTTGCATCAAAGCTCTTGTCTACCAATGTATGTCTCAAAGCTTCTATCTACCACTATCTATTTACATGAAATTTTGAAGGTTTATGAGTTTTGAAGCTCATCACAAGCATGGCTTACTCTACCATATAATATTTGCATGCAATGAATTTTCAAGCTCCTCAAAGTTCATCTTTTGTGTGCCACAGTTTGTTTGTATGAAATTTGGAAGCTTTCTGAATTCTTAAGCTCATCACATGTCACATTGTATTGTCTACCACAAATTATGCATAAGTATTTTAAGGTTTTAAGTTTTAAAGCTCCTCAAAGCTCATCTTTTATATGCTAAAATATGCATGAATTTTAGAAGGTTTTTGAATTCTTAAACTCATCATAGGTCACATGGTTCCGTCTGCCACAATTTGTGCATAAGTATTTTAAGGTTTTGAATTTTCAAGTTCCTTAAAGCTCTTCTTACGTTTGGCATAACCTATTTGCAAGAATTTTGGAAGGTTTTTGAGTTTTTAAGCTCATCAAAGGTCACATTGTTCTACTTGTCAAAGCTTGTGCATAAGTATATTAGGGTTTTAAGTTTTAAAGCTCTTCCAAAGTTTTTTATTTATTTGCCAAGTGTAGTTTGTTTGCATGAAGTTTGGAAGTTCCTAATAGGTCATGTTCTGTTTGTCACAATTTGTGCATGAAGTGTTTTAGGGTTCATTGTGTTCTGAAGCTCATTAAAGGACAAATTAAAAAATTCCTTAATGTTTTATTTCATAACCAAATTTTTTACATTGTTAATCAAAGTGGAAATGGCAGATCAAATTGAAACATTTGATTTAAATGAACATATGCATGATGCTTCTGATTTTGGTGATGCTCACATAAAATTTGGGAACTTACTTAAGGATTCAAGGCCACAAGTTGGTTCAATTTCAACACCAAATGGACTATCCACTTCTGAAAGCATAGTAACCCCAATTGATTTGGATGTAAAAGCAAAAATAACATGGGAGGTTTTGAAGACTCAATTCATCTTAGATTTAAAAAGTGGGTCTTTCATCACAAGTTATCTCTCCTTTAGCATTTTTTTGTGGTGAATGATGATAGAAAACCAGATCTTGTATTACTTCAAACCATGCACTATGTTATTTGCCATTCAGTCTGTTAGATTTATAATTTGGACAATAACACAAAAAGGAGGAAAGGTTTGATTCTTACAACGAGTAACATGGGGTTGCTTCTGTGAAGAAGCATATTCTGATTGAACATCTAGTTGCTTGGCATAGGTAGAAAAGTGCCAATGTGGTTCTCAATCTAGAGGAAACGCACCAAAAAAAGTCTAAAAAGATATTTGTTATTGGCTATGGGGCCATCATAGAGCATTTTGGGAATGCCAATCCTTACAAGAAAAATGATGCACAACAACAAAAATTTACAAAGGACTTGTCAAGTTGTTTGTGGCTAAAGCTTACATGCCTATTTCTGTTCTTGAAAGTTAGTGGCTAAAGCACTTAGTCATGCGGTAGAATCCACGAATTGTGTTTCTAAATTGTGGCTAAGACCATGAACAATATGTAATGATGACTTTGGATTCATGTATTATTACAGTAACCTCATTTGACTTGTGGGTGTCCAAATCTAGACATGACAGATTTACACTTGTCATTAATTTCATAAACTCATAGTGGGTGCCTTGCCATGTGATAGTGGGACTTTTTGAAGCCACTGAAATGTCTGGAGTTGAAATGGCAATGCAAGTGAAGGCGCTCCTATCATTGTACAACCAACTATACAAACTAATAGCCTATGTGAAGGATGAGGGTGGTAATCTCTCCACCTTTGCTTTGGCTCTTACTTCTATGGTTAGTTGTGGTCCTCTAGCACTTGTAGTTCCTTGGTAGGGATCATGTTTTTGCCATGTTTTTGGCAAAACATGCCAATATGCTTATAATGATAGTAATGTTTGTGTAGAGTTTTGGGAGTTTAGGTTGAAGGCCACTCAATATGCCTTGTTAGAAAACTATTACATGGATTAAGAAGTCTAACAAAGGCCAGAGTGAATGGTAGAGGGCATGACTTGATGCTAGGTTCTCCCATTGAAAAATTAAAAACACTAGTGAAGACTAGGTTCACTAGTAAGGTGATTTTGTTTCAAGAGACCCTGGAATATTAGGATGCCATCAATTTATATTATGGGAGGACATGTGCCGATGCACGCAAAGTGATTGTTAAAACAATGTTTCCCATTGTGAAGTAATGTATCTTCAATCAAACCAAAGGATACTTGTTACGTTCTAATGCCCTAAATGTCGCCCTTTCAATTAATGTGCATATACAAAATCAGATTCAACAATATGAGATTACCCCTTTCAATTTTGTGAAGGGAGATTTTGAATTTGAATTGAGGGCATTGCGAGTGTGTATGATGGTAGACGTTCAGGCTTTTTTGGCTCCGTTTTTGGCATTTGCATCTACCTACAATGCTACCAAGGCTCACAAGAAGTTAGCATTAATGTTGGACCCACATTTTAAATCACTTAATGTAATGAAAACATTTGTTGGATGAGAAAAAATGATACAAATGGTGGCAAAGTATGATAACAAAACTTTACTACTTTTGTTGATGGTTGTTTTTTGATTCTTGCATCCGAATTTTGATGGCCTAACTAAAACAACACCAATTGATGGTGACAAAGATTCCATCTTTGGGGCAGTGACCTCAAATGAGGTCACTTTGCATAGGTTGTTGATAAATGAATTGAATTTGTTTCGACATTTGCATGTGAAGCCAAAGGATTTTGTGCTACCCCTGACTTGGTGGAAGATCCATGAAGCATGATTTCAAAATCTATATTTTGTGGCTTGATAGATTTTGGGGATTCCTAGGTCCGAAATTGAAACTAAAAGAATTTTTAGCATAGTTAGAGTTTTGACTAATCTCTAGCATTGTAGGTTGGGAATTGACAATCTTGACAAACTTGTGATGGTTGTAAAAAATTGATGCAAGAACAAATTGCTCACAAGAAGGGCAATCCATTGATGAATTTTTAATGGAAGAGGTGAATATCATTGATGAAAATGATATAATATTAGATGTGGCTGGTTATTTCACCATTGATCATGAGCTGGAATATTGACATATATGAATGTTTATGAACACTTTACTCTACTTTTTGAAGACTAGCTTTACCGTCAATAGGATGTTTGAAATGCTAACTTCAGTACCTTGATGTATTAGTCAACTACATTGGTTATTTCTAAATATGCATGGGATCAACTCCCATGTTTTCAATTCTCATTGAGTCAATAAAATGTCCAATGCCCCATGCACATTTGTTTTGAAACCTACTATTATATTTCCCATGTACTATGTTTTTAGATTTTACATTTTATTAATCAACCTAGTTGGAATTTGATTAATTAGATAATAAAAATTAGGTCTATAGTTTGTAGATCAAAGCTTAATATTCCCATTTCATAATTTGTAATGTTGGTTGATTGCAAGTGATGAAGCTACTTATATATGCATTGTAGAGTTATTGAAGTTTAGAACAACTATAATTATGTTTGTTGCCCATAGTTGGTTCCATTAGTTTTTTTTTTTTTTTTTATGACTATTTTTCTACCCCATGGTATTGGTTGATTTTTGTTTTGAGAAGGCTGTGTGGAAGTGTCTATTTTACAGTGATCAACAATTGGAACTTTTTGGCCAACTTTGCCTCTACTTGTACATCTAAATGGATTTGGTACTTTTCTTTTCTCATTGTAATTTCTTTATGTAGCAACATACTATGAAATGCTACAAAAAAATGATATATGTTTTGTCTTTGAGAAGCAACAACATTATTTCTCTACTAATTTGTATAAATGGTATCTTTATTCTAGTAATTTGTAACTTGGTATTTTTATGGTAATTTGTCTAGTATTTGTCTGGTCTTCATCAAGTTTTTGAGAAACACATATTCAAATCCCTAATTACCATGGGGACAAAATGGCATGGCACTAGTGCACAACATCATGTTTACCAAAAAGATGGATAAGGATAATGCTGCACCATGAGCAGTAGCTCTTTCACAAGGAGCATGGTTTTAAAGGATTTAATGTAACACAACATGGTTAGTGTCCCTAGCATTACTTCGTTTGTTTCCTTCCCTTTGTTATTTGGCTATTTGTAAGTAGGAGTGGGTTGGTGACCACAAGTCCATGCCCACCTTACATATGTCTGCAATTTCAACCTTCTTATGGTATACATACACGTCATTTGCATGAATTGAATACAACCATGAGAGGTGCCACTTTAAAAATTACATATGTTGAAATTTTTTACAACCACTATATCTCTATTTGGGTGATTGTGGATGGACAAGGGTTCATAGTCCACACTTGTGATGAAGAAAACCAACAAAGGTAATGGTGAAGACATACTCAATGGCACTTCATTGCAAACAAAATGTATAAATAATTTTTCTTTTTATTCTAATTTGGAGATGTAGTGGCAACATTTTTGTGGTAGCAAGTTTGATGACATGCATCAAATTTGAAGAAACATGATATTGCATGTTTTTGTTCTAACAAAACATAATGCAAGAGATGCATGTAACAAAGTCTTTTGATGTCATGGGTTCACATGGCAACACCATGGGGGAGTAGCCATGGAAAGTTTGTATTACAAGTATACCTAAATAAATGGCATGGGATTAGAAATGTGGGCAACAATTGTAGGCTATAATGCCAACAAAATGTGAATTTCAATTGCCTACTACCAATTGGCTTAACATATTGTCAAACATTGTACAAGGTACTAAAACATACAAGTAAGTGATATTCTGATGATCATGTTGAAGTTCAACCTTTGGATCCATTCTTAACCTTTTACAGACAATGGGTAGAATTTAAGATTTTTGTGCATGTTGTGTTTTTAATTGGTTCTTTGGTCAAAGGAATAGAATGGAAATTATGTTTTGGGGGGTGGGGGCCATCTGTTTTGTCTATTTGAGGAGAGAGGATTTTTCATTGATCCTTTGATTGTCTAGAGGAGAAGTCATTAGTTTTGGTCCATGTAACAAGTTCCCACACTAACTCGAGCAAGGTGTGGTAAAGAAGTTCAAGCTTTTTTTTGAGCCCTCTTTCAAGGGGAAGACAATAATCAAAATCCATTAAGAACTCAAAGAAAGAGTAAGAAAACTCTCAAGTGGCAGCAATAGTGCCTTTTAGAAGCAAAATGGAGTTGCTATGAAAAAGCACTAAACGCCTTGGGATCTGTTACTAGGAATGGAGATCTTGAACTTGAAGCACAAAAACAATTTGGAATGCTTATGAAGGAGCACCAGACACTTGTAGGTATTAATACCAAGACCAAAGGTTTCAAACTTGGAGCATAACCACTTCATAATTTCACACCCTACAAGAAGGGACCTCCCCTTGTCAAAGATGATGAAACCATAGGTAGGGAATTTCTTTGCTAGTCCTTCCAAGACAATTGTTCTTCAATTTGTTAAAAGAAATATCTAACATGTTGAATTATTGTTCTTTAACAACAAAGTAAGGCAAGATAGTAGGGGCCATGGATTCTAGCAAGAAGTGAAAAACAAAATGTGCTCAATGTAAATTTGTAGCTATTTGCAAGTATTGTGAGAGGTTGTGGGGCTTTACAAACAGGTGTTGAAGGAACAACAACAACAACAACTACTACTACTACTACTACGTCTACAAGGTGTATTTATGTTGCTACTACTAGCAGTAGTAGTGGACTCAAGGACTTTAGTGATTCATTGATGTGTTAAGTAGGAATAAACAAACAGGTACAACATTGTAATTTGTAATGCTCCAACAAATGTGAATGGACAAGAAAAGATGATGACAAAATTAGGACTCTAAAGCTATTAGGTCTTGAGGTCTGTGGAATGGGAATTGATCAAAGTTTTTGTGAGATGGAAACTTGTTGAGAGAAAATGTACAAATGCATGCTCTTATAGGTAGCAATTTGCATTTTTGAAACTTATGTTTAGAGAGAGACTGTGAGTTATGTTTAAAGAGAGGAATGAGAATTGTGTTGACATAATCTTGAATTGAAGTTTAGCAATTTGTACATGGTAGATAGCAAGGTGATATACATAATACTCTAGGGTTTGAGAGTTGAGAGAAGTAGAAAATTGACTTGATATAGAGAACATTTGCAGGTAATTAATGAGTTATGTTTAGAGAGAAGAACTAGAACTATGTTGTCATAGTTTGAGTTGAAGGTGCGGAATTTATACTAGGTAGATTTTCAAGGTGATATCTTAGTTGGAACTAAGCTCAGAGTTTGGGGTAAACAATGAGAGTCTGATCCAACTTGTCAATCTAAATTTTTGGAGCAGGTGGTAGATTGAAGAGTTGCAATTACGGAATAGTTGTGAGTTTTGAGCAAGGCATTTGAACCATGCAATAGTAAAGGAGATGAATGTGGTGTTTTGCTGTTTGTTGCCTTAATTCAATATGCCAATTTGGAAGTAGACTTGGCATTTCTCTTTTTATGTAGGCATCCTATATCACTTTGCAAACAAAATGAAACTAATAAAATGTATAAAGTTTCCAACTTAATAACCTACCTAGACATTGCATTGGCTGGTTCATGCCTTTGGAAAAGCAAGTAATATTGATAACCTGATTGACTAACCCTTGTCTGATATTGATACCAAGCGGGTCTCAGAAATCTGATTTAAAAAAAAATTGATACCCTATTTGAAAATCAAAATTAAAAATTTACTGATAATCGGCCCACCTGATACTGAAAAAGATCAATAACCGGCCAACACTGGTTTTCACCATGGTACCAGTGTGGGCAGGGGTTTTTTTTTTTCAATTTTGTGAAGTAGCTGAAGTGGCAATCATCCATGAGATGATTTAGCCAGATTTGGCTACAGACTAGATATGAAAGTAGAAAACAATCAGAACCCTTCTATATTCTTGACTACCTACTGGAACTTATCATAAAAATCTGGCAATTTGAGAACTTTTTTTTCTGAAATCTGACAAATTGGGGCCATTTTTTAAATTGCCCAGTCGGATTATATGCTCTGTATGCATACTTCCAAATACACTAAGACAAATCTAGGAGGTTTTGTACATACACAAAGTAGGGACCCAATGGGCATCGCTCCTCACCCCCCTCAAGTTCCTTGTCTATTATGGTCTTCTGTATTGGCAATGGAGATCTACAGAATACGACAGACTCCAACCCATGAATGGCTGGTGACTGAGATTCCATTCTTTTCAGCATGTGGTCTGTTCATCGTTCTTTATTCTCCTTGCGGCCTTGTCCGGGAACACGCCTCTTTCAGCAAGGACTCACAGCATTTTTTTTGGTTATTTTTGGTGATGGATCACCAGTGGCAATCATCTCTAAAAGGATTCAGCACTGAGGGTGACAAGTTATTGGAAAACTCTCAAAACAGTAGATAAAGCTGGCAGAAAAACCTGACGTCTGTGAAAGAATATCCTTCTTTTAACTTATTTGGGTGTAATTTTGCATCAGTTCGCCAGAAGAAAGGCGAGGAGCTGCTGATAGCAGCCTAGCAGCCTAGCATTACACATTAGCTGACGACCATGTCCTGACGTAACGCTGACTCTTGCTAAAAGACACGGTACAGATTTGTCTTCCTTTGATAGATATGCAGAATCGTGGACTCCCACTCCCTAGCAGTGTTTTCATTTCCAATTTCCTGATGTAGCCAGGGTGGCGAGCATCCCTAGGCAGATTTCGACTTAACTGGCTAATTTATTTCAAGAAACTCTGAAAACTGTAGCCAGTAGGCATAAATGTGGCGACACCATCCCCCAAAAAACCAGTTTTCTGTCGCTTTTTGGCGAATTTTTTTCTAAAAAACAGGGAATTTGCGACGGAATATTCCGTTTTCAGAAAACTGTGTCGCCATTTGGCGATTTTTCGCCAAAAAAAAATCACTGCTCTCTGGGTCTCACTGCGGAACTTCAATTCACTGACTCGTTCGCATGACATGATAGAGCCCCAGCAGCTACCGGCTTTTTTCGTGTGCAAAATTTCTCACTGTTGCGAATTCTAGGAGACCTCCTGCGACACGTGCAAACAGAAAACTGGAAACCCCACCGCCGCCCTCCCCCCAATCCCAAATATGAGAACTCTTGGAAATTCCTGCACAGAACCCAATTACATAAATAAAAGAGAAATATTTGATTTGCCCTCGCTGACACCAGTTTCAAATTCCAGATTCATGGAAGTTCAGTAGCAATTGGAATTAGGAATTATTGGTTGGATTAATGGAAGCAGTTGCCTAAGTTTTGATCATGAACTGACTGACCCCTTTGTTGCAGATACATCGTGTTTTTTGAAGTGTTCAGAATAGGAACGAGAGGATTTGTGCCTCATAAGATGTACTGAAGCACTCTATATTTAGCACATGATTTAGAGCATGTGTTGAAAATGTGTGGCAAGTATGTGAGGTGGTCATTTTGGCCAACCTTCTTTAGTGTGAAATTTCTTAGCACAATCAATGATCAAATTAGTGACAATGGTCAGTGACATTGCAGTGCAAGAGTTTGACAAATTCTAGATCTGGGCTTTGAAAACTGCATTGGGCAGATGTTCATAATTTCTATGAACTTGGGGTTCGAATCCCCACAAGCTCCTTGCACATGGAAAAACTCTTGGCACTTTTTGAGATTTGGAAATTTGATTACACCACAAAAAATATGTAAGTCCCTCATATGTACAGTGTCCTCTAGCTAGTGTTCCTGGTTACTAACAAAAGCATACTAATGTAGGTTCTATAAAAACAGATTCATCTTGGAAAGTAAGATGTGGATCTACCTGCCTTGAAATCAGTCTTGGAAACACACAAACTCTTACATTCCCTGGCTTTGTACTTGAAAAATATGTTGCGACCAGAAAAGAGGGGAGGTTGGTTTTGCCCCCTTTGATGCACAATTATTTTAACACTCAATCAACCTTCTCGGTACATATTCACATCGTTGTTTCAGGTTTAGCAAAACGAGGGGGCTTGCCACACTTAAATCCTAGAGCAGACAGCAAAAGCTCAACACCTTCCCACACACTTGAAACACTGTCCTTTTATTGAGAGAAATATGTAACTCCAGATCAGATGATGCACTTCGCCTAACAAAAGACTCATCTTTCTAGAATCTCACAACCATTCACAACCACAAGACAGAGTCTCACAACCATAAATACTCATGTGAAGCAAGGCAAACACCATGGGCATATTGCAGCCAAGAAAATTCACATCAGATGTCCTAAATCCTCACACTTGCACGCATTTCCCACTATTACCACATTCACCACCTACCCTTATCCTCACAACAATCAAAACAAAACAGTTTGGGTTGTTATGTCTCATTGCTACACCATGCAACAAATCAAGGTACTGAGCAACCTGCTGCCTCAAATATCATCACAACACTAGTTACACCATCAAATTTCGTTCTGTTGCTAGCAATTGCACTGCCTGTCAAACTCAAAGCATTTGGAGTCCAGTTGCACACAACAATTAAATCAATATGTATCGCACAAAAAATGCAAATCAAATGCATGTCCCCACTCAAGACACTAGAACAAAAATATTTTTAAACACAGACGCACCAATATCTGCCAGCAAGGGTATTGTTCCACTTGTTATAATTTTCATACAATCCTCATACAATAATGATTTTAGGTATATGTTAGGTGTAGGTTCAATTAGTAGGTTAATCAGTGAACTAGTACTAATAAATGAACTAATAACTGAACATGGAAAAATAACGCACCATTGATAGTTGAATAATTTTGAAAAACATTTATACTTTAAATGAGTATTTTTCTCTACCATGTCTTAATTACTTGATTGAATAACATGCTAAATACATATATATTATATTAAAAAAATAACAATCTTATCACACGATCTTGACATGTTCAATTGCATCCTTATCAATCCTCATAACTTCAAGTATTAAAACTAAATTTAATTTAAATAAATAAAGGGTATCAAAATTATATATATATATATATATATATATATATATAAGAATTTAGGGTGATTTAAAGATGTGCATATTAAAATTTTAAGTAATAATAGGGTGAGGAAAAAAGGTTCCTTCACATAATACAAGCCCCATGCAATGTAAAATTTTAACACAAATAGTGTCCCCGCTTGTGACACAGCTACACCCTAGAAATTTAGTTGATCTTTCATGTTTCAATCTCTACATTTTCTCACTGTGCTTGTGCCACTAACCCCACTCTCTTCACCTACACAAAAAACTCACACCCTTTTTTACCCAACATCAATAACATATGATTTTCTTATATAACCTTCAAACAATTTCATCCACATTCATTACTAGTAACCCAAAACCAACACCTTGAAAAATAAAGGCATATGGAATGTAGCCATAATTTTTTTATGCATCATGCATACAAACACCAATGAACAACACACATGCTAGTCACTTGTTTTTTTCCACCGATGTTTTGGTCCTCACTATTTTCTCGGTTTTTGTTGTCATCCTAACACTCATCTTTGCAATATTTGGGATCTTCATGGCACTTGACATACATATGGTAGATGTGCCTCTTGAAGGTGTGTTGGTTGGATCTCATGTTGTTTCATGATTATTCTATGTGGGGACTTTCAATTGAGGTCACAATACATAAAGGATGTGTAAATGAACTCACCATATGTTGAGCTTATAATGAACAAGTTTCATTATTTTTTCAAAACTCAAAAATTTGGTTATCAATTTAAAATAGGTGTTTGCAAATCATTTGAATGTCGCATGAAATTTTTATGGACTTTTACATAGGTGAAAATTTGATAAAAACAGTGAAGTCCCTCACTATCACATTTTTATGAAATACTAAAAGTTTGTTCACAAATATTGTAGCCTAGGAGGTATTACATGGTCATGTGGCATTTCTTTTTGAAAAATATGAACATTTTTACAAGTTTGTAACTTTACATATTTTAGCTTGTAAAAAATACACTATGAAATGTACTTTTAGGGACTCAAAAATTTGGTCACAAGTGATCCATTTTAACTTGCAAATACCCCATTTGACATGTTGAATTCCAATATACCATTTTGAAATTCTCTTTGCTCCCATCATTTTTTGTTTATGGATGATAGAAAAGCAAAAGATGCCAAACTTGATATCCACCCTAACCTAGGAGGAATTCAAATCATGGTTGGATGGGTTTCATTTGGCACCATCTAGTCTTAAGAGATGGGATGGAGGTTTTGGAGTTTTAACAAGGAGAAAGGTTGGGAGCCCTTGTCAAATATGTGCAAGAGTTTCATGTGAAGTCAACTCTTGTGTTGATTAAACAAGTTTTTTGAATTTTTATGCTAACTATCATAAATTTTTCTTTTTTCTAGCACTTTGGATACTTTCAGTTTCTTTTTTTTTTGCCAAAACATGTGTCATCTTGCTTTTAGAGCCAATAATACCTCCAAATTCTAAAGCAACAATGGGCTCATGCATGGAGGTTTTTGCATCCATGTTAGGAAAAGGAAATTTTTTACTTCGCAAATTGATATGTAAGAGACAAAGCGATTTGACAAGACTAGACATTATTGTAAATCAATTTAACTGACTATAAAGCGATTTGACAAAACTAGGCATTACTGTAAATCGACTACAAAGTGATTTGACCAGACTAGGCATTACTGTAAATCGATTTAACCAACTACAAAGCGATTTGACAAAGCAGTAAGTATGTAGACAAATCGACATGTTACAACATAGTGAGTAGTACAAATCGACTTACTAATGTGGAAATGTTACGAACAATTGGACAATTAAAACTGTCAATTGAACTATAAAAGGGGGAAAACAATAATGTTTAGGGGGGGTTTTTTGATATTTTTGCAAGGGAAGATTTTGATAAAGATGCACATTCTTGTGTATTTTTGGAGGTGTTGAATAATAAAAACTTCTTTTTTCTATAGACTAATTTCTTCTTTCATTCTATGGTGTGATGATAAATTGTTGTTGTCCAAGTTGTTTTATTTACATGGTATCTACTACAATGTGGTAGGACAAGACCTTAGCCATGATATTTTATTTAATATAACTAATATATTTATAGAAAAGTGACAAAAATATTCTTTACATTTGGCAACCATGTTTGGGGAATGCAAGTTTATCATCATGAATTTCTAAGAAATTAATGGAAAGAAAAGAAGGAAGAGTTGAAGTAATTGAAATAGATTTAGGATTTTGTTTACTTCATATACTTTTTAAGGTTTCACCATGTGGATATGTAGAAGTAATGGGAGCATACAAAGTGAAAAAGAAAGATGAAAATATTCAAAAGATGATTGTTTTGGGGGCTGAATTAGTTATTACATATTCAAATTTGTTCATTTATTATGAACAAGATATGGCAAAATCTGTTATTTTCTTTGATTACTATAACAATGTCTATCAAGGATGGTATGAAAATTGGTAGAATATGTTTGTAATTAGAAGAGAGAACGATTAGTTAAAGGAAATTTTAACAATAAAAGAAGGTAAAGAGAGATTACAACATCGTAGTAGCTATGGATGGCCTTTTGTGGACTATTTGCATACACCTAAAAATACACTAGAACTTGATAAATGGAATTTTTTTGTTGACAAATTTAAGAGTATGTTGAAAAACATACAAGAATTAATCCTAAAAAAATTACATGGAGGTACTAAAATATGGTGTATACAACTTTCACATTCATTATTGACATCGTAGAACCAACAAAATACAAAATATGGTTGCTAGTATTGGCTTGTTTGCTAACATTGGTAGAAATCAACAAAATTGTTGCAACACACTACAAAGTAGTATTTTAGGATATGCATGAATATATTAAGCCCAACATCAATGCATGAGTAGAAAAATGGATGCCTTGTGATATGTTTTGGACACCTAGAATTCTAGGGTCTAAATATACTATTAGATTGAGAAGTAATGAGGAATATCATTTCAAAAGAATTGAGAAAAGATAATTTTTGTTACCAAATCCTTATGAAAAATTGTAAGTGAATGTATTATCTATAATAGTTGTATGGAAAATGTTGTATTGAGTCTATGACAGGTAAAAAAAAAAAAAAATAGAATCAATTACGAGATTAGAGATAGCAAAACAATGAAGAAACTAAAAAAATGATTATTTCATTTCATCCGATTAAAACACCAAGAATTGAGACACCAAAATTATGGAAAGGATTGAGTGGTTATTTTAACCCACTGACTAATTATCAAATATTTGCACCATTATGAAGTGAAGATGTGGTGACAATAATATAAGCTATTGTGGTAGGAACTGAAAAAGTATTGCAAACCTCAAGTGAAGGAACTAAACAAACTATTTAATTTAGTTCATTGAATACAAAAGATGAAGATTGGGTACATATTGAAAACAATTTGAATTTAAGAACATCCATTACTGACTATTTTGGCGTTTGGAACTCTTGAATGGTCAATCCTTCCAAAAAGAGAAGAAAACAGTAAACAAACCCCAAAAGTTGGTGAAAGTAATAATAGTAGGAATATAGTTTACCATAATTTATTGGGTTTATTTGATCAAATATTTTTACCCAAACTGATTTATTCTCCAACTAAAGAAACAACAATGACCACGCCAATTGTTACACTAACTATGTTTGTTCTGCCTATCATGACTTTGCCAGTTGCAAATGTGTTGCATATCCAATTACCTATATACCATGATAATGATGATCCATCGTTTCACCTCCAACAATTAACCAAAATATGTGTTACAAATTGAGAAAATATTCCTAATCATAAGTTGCAATATTTTCCAAATTCATTGAAAGGAAAAGCTACTGATTGGTTTGTCAAGTTTGAGACAACTCAACCATAAGCAACTTGGGATGAAGTACAACGAGCTTTTATATCAAGATTTAGTGAAGTTTGAAGTGAAGGGCAAGTAGTTGTCACTTTGTGTTATGTAAAATAGAAGAAATATGAATCAATAGAAGACTATTATGATATATTTCTAAGACTATGTGCAGTAATTCCACAACAACCTAATGATATTTATTTCAAAGAAATTTTTAGAAAAGGATTGAGAACTAAAGTGAAGATGGCAATTATTGGTATGCCACAAAAAAATTTGGTTAAAGTGGCAAAATTAGCAATAGCCATAGAAGAAGAAATGTTAGTAAGAAGAAAAAATATGGCAAAATATTGTCAAGATTTTGATAGTGATGAATTTGATGAGTCAGATGATGCAGAACAAGTTAAACCAAAAAGAAAAGAAGTAAAAGTTTGGTTTGACACATCTAGAAGAGGTGTATATTGTGAGAATTGTTATAACAAGGGACATTTTACAAAGGAATGTAAGCTTTGATAAAATTTTGTCAAATTTGTAAAAGTGATAATCATAATTTTTATCAATGTCCTAGCAAGTCGGCAAGTGGAAGATGTCCAACTAAAGAGATTGTACTAATGCATGTGGGGCAAATCAAAGCACTTATAATTTAAAAGAATAAACAATAGAATTATGAAATATTTAATAACGAAAAGGGATATGGAAATCAATCATATAATTCTAAGCCAAATAATCAAAATTGGCAAGGCAATTGAAATAATCAACAATATAAGAATATTCAGTTTAACCAATGGAGATATAACCAAAACAATGGATTTCAACAAAACAACACGAGGCGTTTTTTGTTGTTGTAAGGAAGGACATGTCAAAAAGGATTGTCCTATATGGAAAAAAATTATGAAGGATGAAGTTAAGAACTCCACATCAAAAGTGAGAGTTAATGTAGTTATGGTTGATTAGGATCAACCAATATTGGATGTATTTGTGACCACCAAGGGTTAGAAGGTTAGGATGCCATAAAAAGAAAAACCTTAGGAGAAGGAAGTGAGTCCTACAAGAGGACAATGAACCAAATGGGAAAGAAAGAAATTGCTTCATCAGGATGTAGTCAGGGAACTACAAAGGCTTCAAAAGTTTGAAGACCAATCGCTGGATATGCGGAAGTATGTCAACTTAAAGTCAAACAAATATCAGTCAAAGGGACTGGAAGAAAAATTACTATTGGAAACGATTTACTCTGAAGTTGGTTTGCCAAATGTTATGAGTAACAATGAAAACAAAATAATAAATAGTGACAAATTAATAAAAGTTGGAAAGTCAATTAATATGATAAACAAGTCGACAAGACAAGTTGACATAATAGATTCTAGCATATCAACATGGCTAGTGGACATGACAAGGAGTGTCAAGTCAAAAACGGAAGTTGACGTGAATGGAGATGGCCAATCGACTAAGGAAGTCGATATGATGAAAAGTCACATACCAACAACATATAGGGATATGATAGGAGAAGGCCTAACAACAAACAAAGTTGTTGATAATAGTTTGTTAGAAGGATTATTTGACATGATGATGACTTTGAAATTAGAAGTCAAATTGGGTCAACTTCTTAGAATTTCTCCATAATTAATGAAGATGATCGAGAAGTCTTTGATGAAGATGAAAATGAATCAAGTGACAAATGTGTGTAAAGTTAACATAATAAAGGTTGAAGATTTTGATGAGGTTATACCAATAGTTCAAGTTCGAATTGGCAAGTTTGAAGTTAGACATGTGTTGCTGGATGGAGGATCCAGTGTAAACATTATCTCAGAGAGTTTAAAAAAGAAACTTGGGTTGAAGAAGCCTCAACTAGCTTCATTTGTAGTACACATGGCTAACCAACGGAAGGTTCAATCCATGGGGTTAATTCAAAATTTGAAGATCGATTTGGTAGCTTGTGTATATAAAATTTTAGTTACTATATTGAAGATGGAAAATGGAGTTGAAGCATACTTTATGTTTCTTGGAAGGCCATGGTTAAAACAAGTGAAGGTTCATCATAATTGGGGTGATAATACCCTTACAAACATTTTAGACATAACAATGACGTTTAGTATGATTAAGCATGTGAATATTAAATCATCACACTAACTCGAGAATTTGGATAATGAATTCAATTGGGAAGAAAGGTTTTCTGAACAAAAGGAGGATCAATTATACAAAGCAGTACCAAAGCTATGGCCTATAGGAGAAGTAATACTAGAAAAACTACATTTTTTCAAAAAAAATCCAAAACAAATTGTGGTATACAATAGATGGAGGAGAAAAATGATCATCCTCTACATTTTTACAAACATGAACATGAAGAGACGTTAATATTTGATGAAGCTGCAAACATAATGATTAAAGACCAAAAAAATGTTAATTAGATTATAACAATAGAAGAATAACTTGTAAAATTGAATTTGGGAACTCAAGCGAAACCCCAAGATGTTTTAGTCAGTGCAATTTTACCCATTACATTTCAATTACAATTAAAGAACTTGTTAACTGATTATAAAGATGTCTTTGCATGTAGTTATAAGGAATTAAAAGGAATTCTTAGAAAGATTTTTGAACCCAAAACTCAACTTATGGCAAATGCCCAACCGATTAAGCAAAAACAATATATAATGAACCCAAATTATGCATTAAAACTAAAGGAAGATTTAGATAAATTACGTGATGCTAGATTTATTTATCCTAGTGAAACTACACAATGGTTATCTCCTTTAGTTATTGTACCTAAGAAAAATGAAAAATTGTGAATATGTGTAAATTATCACAAGTTAAATGCTCAAACTAAGAAGGATCTATTGCCATTACCTTTCCTAGATTTAGTTTTAGATTTTGTGGATGGACATGAAATGTACTCTTTTATGGATGGTTATAGTGGCTATAACCAAGTTAAAATGGTTGAAGAAAATAAGAAAAAAACAACATTCATTTCGGAATGGGGTGCATATGCATATAATGTTATGCCTTTTGGGTTATGTAATGCCCTTATTACTTTCCAAAAAATAGTAACCAAGACATTTAAACCTTATTTAAATAAATTCATGCAAATATTTTTGGATCATTTTAAAGTATACGGAGATAAAAAAGATCATCTAGAATAATTACAAAAATGCTTAAAAGAATGTAGGCTAAATGGAATTAGCCTCAACCTTGAAAAATGTGCACTCTGTGTAAATTTGGGAATATTACTTGGACACATAGTGTGTCATGACGGTTTATTAGTATCCAAGGAAGATTACAACAATTATAGCTATGCCAATACCTACCAATCCAACAAAATTAAATGGAGTTTTGGGAGCAATAGGTTTTTATTGACATTATTTCTAAGATTTTGATAGTAAAATAACACCAATTTGCAAATTATTGAAGAATTCAAATGGATGGATGCTTGTACCAAATCATGGGAATGGATGAAGGCATCAATGACACGTTTGCCAATTTTAATTGTACTTAATTGGAAATTTCAATTCCATGTACATACTGATGTTTCAAATTTTGTTCTAGGAGTTATGTTAGGACAAAATTTGGATAACACCATTGACAAACCAATTTATTATGCCAATAGATTAATATTGTTGAAAAAAAATTACATTACAATAGAAAAGGAGGCATTGGCAATGATTTATGTTGTAAAGAATTTAAGCATTATCTACTTGGCAATAGTTTTGTGTTTATGTTGATCATCAAACATTGTTGTACTTGGTCAACAAACTAGTGGTAATAGGCCGAATTGCTAGATGGCTTTTACTTCTACAAGAATTTGATTTTAAGGTGGTTTATAAACCAAGTCGAATTCTCTTTGTACTAGATCATTCATCTCAAATTGGTCATGGTGAACCGGCTACAAAAGTAAAGGATCAGTTACTGGATGTAACCTTGTTTACTACACAAATTGATTGGTATGGACCAATATTAAAATATCTCCAAAAGGGATATTTTGATAATGACATACCAAAAAAAGAAAGGAGTCACATTGTTATTAAGTCTAAACCTTATAGTTTATATGAAGGGCAATTATATAAACTAAAATCGGATAATATATGTCGTAACACTAACATTAGGTTCACGACAAAATGTTTAGTGCAAAGGCCCATGAGGTCAAAAGTGTGTTTAAATGTGAAACACATTCTCACAAATGGGGGAGAATACAAGGGATGAAGCCCAATGACTCCTAAGTGCACTCCCACTTTGGGAATTGCACTCATGCAGGAGTTGCGAATGTTTAGAACCTTGGTTAGAAAGGAAACTAAACACTAAATTGGGCCTTTAGGATTCCATTAGAAAAGTATTGAAGTGTAAATGCTTAAAGTGCCCTCGCATTGTTCATTTAGACCTAATTTGTATGAGTTATGATCAAAAGAAAGGGCAGGAGTCAAATTGGGAATTTGACTCCCAACCACAAATCCCTTGAAAGTAGAGGTCAAATGAGGTCCGATTGGAGTGTGCTATACACCATTGGAAAGATATTTTCAAGTGCTATAAGACATTGTCCTCGCATTTTCAAAGAAAAATTGATTTGGGAAAGATATGAACGTCCAAATTTTTGGGACAACAAAAGTCCCAGTTTTGGGACTCCCACTTGGAAGTCCTGGGGAAAAGTGACATTTGGATGTAGTCCCTATGGAGAGGCACAAAATATGTTATAGGGAGGGGAGTGGTGCCTCCTCCCAAAGGTTATAGGTTGTGTGAAGCTTGTGCTTGAAGTTGTCCCTACTAAGTTAACCGCACCATTTCCATTCGACTTGCACTAATTGCCCTTTTTTCTTGGTTGTGTAGGTTGATATCATTTTGAACTCTTGCTTGTGAATTCATCCTAATCCCATCCCAAAACTCCAACACACCCTCCTACCCTCAAAGTGCTACAAATTAGGGAGCATGCCCCAACTTTATCCTTCTTCTGTTGTTTCACTTTAGGACCCACCTTTGGGTCCCTTGAGGAGTTTGGGGGTGCGTCAATATATTATGGCAATGCTTGATGTTTAAATAAATAATTAAAATATTAATTGATTTCGATGAAGGACTTGTTAAAGGACATTTCGACATTAATATTACTATTAGAAAAGTATTGGCATTTGGCTATTGTTAACAAATAGGATATCTAGTTAAGTGCAAACATAAATATTTATTGAAAGGAAATTAAAACATGATGCTCGCAACATGGAACATAACATTAAAAACTCTTCAAGGTTTTTGTCACATGAAATACACAAACTTGTGTAATGATGAAAAGAGAGCCAAACCATCAACACCAAGGTATTTAACTAAAAGACCAAACCACAAATAACCAAACTAGTATAAGTAAAGAAAGTAATTCAACCTTGTGAAAGTAACCTAGTTACTTTCCTATTCTAGTAACTAATGAAACCTAACTAGTTGAGCTTGAATTTTCAACACTCCCCCTCAAGTTCAAATCCACTTGTA
>Ga0116227_10000741_pt1 | contig 66673 bp, 52 predicted proteins | sample S1TSphgellanicum_FD_89693 | JGI IMG/M metagenome (GOLD analysis project Ga0116227, IMG submission 89693) | Host-associated microbial communities from peat moss isolated from Minnesota, USA - S1T2_Fb - Sphagnum magellanicum MG | ecosystem: Host-associated > Plants > Peat moss > Unclassified...
ATTCATAAACCTAAATTAGTCACTCATCTTTTAGAATGCAACAGCCCTGCTCTCAAGAGGGGTCAGGGATGTGTCCTTTCTGCAAATGCTTTACTGAAGGACACACCCCTGTGAAAGTTTCTGCTTATTATTAGTTCCGTGCGTCCCCTCTCAAGAGGGGAAACAGTGGTTCTGCGTCTTTCTCTTCCCCTCCTTCAAATTCCGCCGGATTGGAAACTCAGACTGAGAAATTAAACATTTGAAAACGAACGGCAGCAACATTTGGCGGCCGGTTGGCCCTGCTTTCCATTCCAACTCCGCGCCTTCCCCCCACACAAAGCCGACGAAGGCTGCGGGGTTTACATTGCAATCAGGTTTAGGGTGAGCGGTCCGTTCAAAAAGAACCTCGTTAGAGGTTAAATCTTTGTAGAAAAAAGATAGCCGGTAATAACAACGCCGTCAGGTGTTGAACACCGGTTGTACACCTACGGCACACCCTTTCAATTGAAACGATTCTACAAAGCTTTTACGCCTACGGCGCGCTCCAACCTTCTACAAACTCAAAATAACGCCGCTCAATGACCCAATGCCTATTTTAACCACACTGTCTGCGTAAACGCGCCGTTAGTTGCCGTGTCCCAAACTTCCAGCCTTACCCAGGTGCGGCCTTTTAGGTTGAGGGCTTTGGTGATGCTGCGGGTGTCGAAGGCCTGGGTTTCGTTCAGGTCTATGCGGTCGCGGTACACTTTGGCGCCGTCGCCTGAGATGATTTCGGCATAGTTGAGCGGGAAGGTCCAGTCGATGTTGAAGGTTACGGTGGCTTTACCGTCGGCAGGCAGGGTCACCGTCTCGCCCGATCCTTTACCGTTAACGGTGAAAGCGGGGATCAGCACTTCTCCGGTGGTACTGAAAAATTTGCCCTGGTCCATCACATCTAAAATCGGTTTCCAGCCGGCTTTGTATTGGGGTAGTTTGTTCAGTTGCAGGTAATTCACGTTCAGGTGGGCGTACATTTCGTTCTCCGGCTCAACGGTGAAGATATCGCATTCCGAGATCACGTGTTTTTTCAGGCCCCAGTTGTTAAAATCATCCATCAGGTTCAGCACGCGCTTGCTCAGCGTCGGCAGCGACAGATCGGCTGGGATGGCTTTCCACGCGGCCCCCATAAAGGTGGGCGATTTAAAAAAGTCCTCGTTTTTATAAGAATCCGGGAAACCGGTTGATGCCTTGGTGCGGGCGTGGGCAGTCCAGGCCAGGCCCTGTTCGGTTTCCAGCAGTTTCAGCATTTCGGCTTTATCGCCAATGTGGTACACCTTGCCGTATTTCGGGTCGTTGCTCACATATGGCACCTCCGGCTTGCGCGACATTACCCAGTACACCGGCTTGGGGAAAAAGGCCAGCCAGTGCCCGCCGTAAAAGTTATTGGCTTCCTCGCCGGGCAACAGTAAAAAGTTATCGGTAGATAGGCGCTCGGTTTCGGTGAAAAGCGCGTTCAGTTCCTTTAGGCGCACATCATCCGGTCCCTTGGGGTGCCCCGGACCATGAAATTCGGCCAGGTGCACAATGTTCACGCCCATATCTTTAAACACCTTCACAAAGCTGGGCTCTTCGGGCGCAGGGTGGTTGGTGAGCACCACGGTAGAGATATACTCGTTATGGAAATGGCTCTCCATAGTTTTATAACCGGGCAACGGTTTGTAGGTATCGTTATGGGTAAATTTCTTGACTTCGGTTAGGGCTTGGGTAGGCGCACCCTGATCCATCAAACAATAAAAATTAAGGCGCTGGTTAGTCCCCGGCGGCGCGTTGAACCAGGGTACGTAACGTTTATCGCCCTCCAACTCCTGGCGAATGCCGAGCCCAAATTCGGGGATCATCCCCCGGTAATTACTGCCGTACCAGGTAAAGCGCAAATTAAAAGCCTCATCTAAAGGGTAAAAATATTGATGCGGTGCCGGGAAAACCGCCAGCGATCCTTGCGCCGTTTGGCCAATTACGGTACGATATTTTACTTCCAGATTTTTAGCCGCATCGGTTTGCGCCGCTTTACGGGTTTGCATCCGTTCGCGAACGTCCGACCAGCTGATGTTGGTCCACGGTTGGGCTTTACTTACTAATCCCGCATCGTACAAAATCGCCGTCGAGTCTATCTGCGTGCTCATCACCGCCGCCACATTAAACAGGGGGCTGCCGTTATATACGATGATCTCCAAAGCGCCTTTAAAACGATCCGCCGATACTTCGCCCAAACGAATGGTTGTCCGTCCGCCATTACTGCTCACACTGGCCGAATTACTTTTGGTGAACGCCACATTGTACGATTTATAAGGCTTGGTTGGCACCCTGTCGAAAAACACATCCCAGCCACCGCTGCTTGGGTCTAACGTCCGTTTGCCAATGGTGAGGATAAAAGCCGGATCGAGCCCACCCGATATTTTTTTCATCGCCGTTTTATTGCCCAGTTTAATGGTATTGAACAGCGGGTTGGCATTGTTCAGATCAAGCACCAGTTCGCCGGTGTTAGCTGCACCCGCAGGCCAGTTCAGGGTGATGAGGTTGTTGTTCACACTAACTTTAGCCGCCCCGTTTTTGTTGAAAGCAGAGAGATCTAATTTGGTTTGGGCGTTAGCTATGGTGGATATTAAAAAGCAAGCGAAAAACAGGCTTTTAGTGATGATTGATTTGATTTTGGTGTTTGGCATTTTCTTGGTAATTATATTTAACTAAGCCCATCATTGCAAGGAGCTTCTATCAGCGACGAAGCAATCTCTACACCCTAAGATCGAACGCACAGGTCCGCTCTGCTGTCGTAGAGATTGCTTCGTACCTCGCAATGACGTGTGGAGGTGATTTTCTACCGTAGAGCCAGATAATTATCTGGCTCTACAACTCTACAATGGATGCAAAATTATTTCCCTACCCTAAATTGCGATTTTAAACGGATATCTTCGGATGAACTGCCCACCAGCACGTCAATCGCCTCCGGTTCAACGCGGAAGGCGTGGATCTTTTCATCCCAAAAGGCCAGCTTTTCGCCGGGAATGGTGAGGGTAACGGTTTGTTTTTGACCGGGCGTTAAGCTGATGCGCTGAAAGCCGCGTAACTCCTTAGCCGGGCGTTTAAGACTTGGCGATACATCACGAATGTATAGCTGTACCACTTCATCACCGGTTACTTTGCCGCTGTTTTGAACATCTACACTTACGGTAATTTTTCCGTTGGCCGGGATTTGCTTGCTCGATAATTTGATATTGCTATAAGTAAAATCAGTATAACTCAACCCGTGACCGAAGGGGAATAGCGGTTTGCCGTTAACGTACATATAGGTAAAACCTTTGGTAACATCGTACTCGGTTTGCGGCGGTACCTGCTCTTCAGATGCGTAGACGGTATATGGTAACCGGCCACCTGGGTTTACGTTACCGAACAGCACATCGGCAATGGCGTTGCCGCTTTGTTCGCCGCCCCACCAGGCTTGTACCAGTGCGGGCGCTATCTCTTTAACGGCAGGCGCCACCAACGGTCCCGAACTCATTTCCACCACCACGGTTTTAGGGTTGGCGGCCACTACCTTTTTAATCAGCTCCTCCTGGTTGCCGGGGAAAGCTAAGGAGGTACGGTCGCGGCCTTCTTCTTCAATGCGGGTGGTGGTACCTACATACAAAATCACCGCGTCTGATTTTTTGGCCAGTTCAACCGCCTGGTTCAGTTCTTCCTCAACATTCTGATCTTTTATCGGGGTAATGAAACCACCGCGGGCATACTGAATATCTACCGACGACCCCAATCGATTTTTTAATCCCTGTAAAGGGGTAATGGCTTCGATAGGTTTACCGCTGTAACCGCCCGCCGTAAACATATTGGCATGCGGGCCAATCACGGCTAAGGTTTTGATTTGCTTGCTTAGCGGCAGCAGGTGGTTTTTATTGGTCAGTAATACGATAGATTTTTGCGCCTCTTTCAGTGCCAGCGCAATATGCTCTTTACTGCCGATAACCGATGTCGGGATTTTGCTGTACGGCACTAATTCCTGCGGATCAAAATCGCCCAACAGGAAGCGATCGCGCATAACGCGGGCTAATGATTCGTCTAATTTGGCTTCAGTCAACAGGCCTTGTTTTACCGCCGCCGGGATGTATTTCATAAACTCCACATCCGAAAAATCGCAGCCGGCGTTGATGGATTTGGCCACGGCTTCCTCATAACTCATTTGCTTTTTCTCGTGCCCTTCCACCATCGATTTTACCCCGCCTAAATCCGACACCACGAAGCCTTTAAAGCCCCACATGTTTTTCAGGATATCGGTCAGCATCAGCTTATTCATATTATTAGGCACCCCGTTAATGGCGTTGTACGATGCCATGATAGATTGCGCTTTGCCCTCCACAATACAATCCCGAAAATGCGGCAGCCAGTACTCGTGCAGCATGCGCTCGCTCACCGTAGCCGACATGGCCTGGCGGTTTTGCTCCACGTTGTTAACGGCGTAGTGTTTCAGGGTTGATACCAGTTTCAAATATTTAGGATCATCGCCCTGCAAACCGGTTACATAAGCCACACCGATGCGACCGGTCAGGAATGGGTCTTCGCCGTAGCACTCGTTAATGCGTCCCCAGTAAGGGTTGCGGCTGATGTTGATTACCGGTGCGCGGTAGATCAGTCCTTTATGTTCGCCGGCGGCGTTCGGGTCGATATGCCAGCCGTTGTAGATGGCGCGGGCTTCGTCTGATATCGCGGTAGCGGCTTCGTGAACTAATTTAGGATCGAAGGTGGCCGCCGAGGCTATCGAGGTTGGGAACATGGTAGTTGGGTTGGTCCAAACAACTCCGTGCAGGCACTGGTTCCATCGGTCCGATTTAATATGAAAACGTTCAATTTCGGGCGCAACGTGGTTCAGAAACTGGGCTTTTTCCTCGATGGTCATCCGGCCTATCAGGTCTTTCACCCGGGCCTCTACGGGTTGTTTAGGGTCGAGGTAGAGCGGCTTATCATCTTTTACGGGGCGGTTTGATTGCAGCAGCAAAACAGCGGCCAGCGCAACAAAGCCAAGGGCTTTGGGTTTGGTAAAAATCGGCATACAGGTAATTGGTTTGTTTGGCGACTAAATGTATAGAATAAATAGCTATTTGTATAAAGCCTTTTGTAACAAAGCGTTGATGAAAGCCCGCCGCAATCGTTTGCGCCGCGGGTTAATTATGATTTGATAAAACCGGGGTGTATATTAGTTGCGCCAATTATCTCGTCTATGAAAAAACTAATTGCCCTGCTTAGTCTGTCCTGTATTGTTGTGTGGTGCCTTGCCGGGCCAAAACCCAGCATCACCAAAGCGCCTTACGGCGAGCTGACCGGTCAAAAGATTTACGAGTACACCATGACCAACACCAATGGCATGCAGGTAAAAGTGATTAACTACGGTGGTACGTTAACCGATATCATCACCCCGGACAGAGACGGAAAAATGGGCAGCGTAGTTTTAGGTTTCGATTCGCTAAAGGTTTATACCGGGCGGATGAATGCTTTGATGGGCGCAATTGTTGGCCGGGTTGCCAACCGCATCACCGACAAAAGGTTTAAAATTGATGGTACCGAATATGTTCTGGCCAGCAACATCCACGGCGGGCCAAAAGGTTTCGATAAACAAATCTGGAATATTGAGGAAATCCCCGGCAGTAAGGAGGTGGCATTAAAATTAACCTACTTCAGTTCGGATGGCGATCAAGGTTATCCCGGCAATTTGAAAGTGACTTTGGTTTACACGCTTACCAACAATAACGAACTTAAATTAAACTACACTGCCACTACCGATAAAGCCACGCCGGTCATTTTAACTAATCATACTTATTTCAATTTATCGGGCGGGAAAGAAGCGGATGTGAAAGGCACCGAACTTACCGTTGCGTCCGATCAGTTTCTGGAAGCTACCCCAGGCCCCTTCCCTACCGGGAAGCTATTGCCCGTAAAAGGCACCCCTTTTGATTTTACATCACCCACAAAAATCGGCGCACATATTTTAGATACTGCTAAGCAACTGACGCAGGTAAATGGCTACGATCTCACCTTCGCCCTGCGTAATCAAACCGGTAAAATGGCCTTGGCAGCAACCGCTTATGAGCCGACAAGCGGTCGCCTGCTGCAATGTTATACCACCGAACCGGGATTGGTTTTTTATACCGGTAACCATCTAAATCCAGGAGTAATTGGCAGGGGCGGCAAACCATCTGTAAAAAACGCAGCCTTTTGTTTAGAGACCATGCACTACCCCGATTCACCCAATATCCCGCAGTTCCCGAATACGATTCTGCGGCCCGGCGAGATTTTTAAATCTGAAACGGTTTATAAATTTTCGGTACGGAAATGATGAAATTGCGCTTTCGATAAAAGGAGTATATTTGTTTGATACCCCTGCATTTGTCAACCAATTATTTACCAAAATCTAACCAATGAAAATTACCAACTATTTTGCTGTGGCTTTCGCGGGCCTGCTGTTTTTAGGGGGATGTAAAAAAAGCGGAGGCGATAGCAACCTCGCACCCGAAGTACCAAAAACGCTCAAGTATTTAAGCCGGATTGTGCATACCGTTGGTACTGCAACCGATTTTACCGATTATGCTTACGATGTTAAAAATCGCCTTGCTTCGGTTAAAATTGGCGGCAGCATAACAGTGAACTACACCTACGATGGCGACAACCTTTTTTCTATCGATTCCAGAAGCGTAAGCGGCACTAACGTGGCGCGAAATTATTACGAGTTTGCCTATCAGAACGGGGCGCTGAAAAGCGGCACACGGAAAATTTATGCGAATGATGTTTTATCCAGAGATTATACTTTTGATTATTCGGTAGTTAACGGCGAGGTAACTCAAACCACCCAAAATCCCGGTGCCATAGTGAGCAGCTATACCTACGCCAACAATAATTTGGCAACTTCAACAAGCGCGGGCACAACAGTTACTTACAGTTATGATACACAGAAAAGCATTTTTATTAACGCCCCGGCTAAGTACTTTACACCAGGCGAAGGCCGCGACCGGTTTTCAAAAAACAATGTAACTAAGTCGGTAAGCTCAGGCGGGACTACGGTAGATTATACTTATACCTACGATGCCGATGGTTACCCCGTAACCGCAATAGCCGGTCAGGACAGATACACCCATCAATATGTCATTTTATAAAAAATCAGCATTGGCCTGTCCACAATATGTTACGAGAAAACGCATATCAGCATAACATTCAAATATTAAATTTATACCAGCATCAATCACCAATTTCTATATAACATGATCAAATTAAAAAGCGCAAGTCTTTTTCTATTTCTCTCCGCATTCGCAGGCCTGGCGTCAGCGCAAAAAAGCACCAATAATGGCACCTACAGCAAAGAGATGAAATCGCTGGATGCTGCCTTCCAAAAAAACTTTTACGATAAAGCCACCGGTCGCTATTTTGTGGTATTAGACCCATCGCAACGCGAACATAAAGGCGATTACCTACGCGAGTACACTTACCTATGGTCGTACTGCGCCATGTACCAGGCGGCTAACGAGATGGAAAAGCTTGACCCCAAAGCCAACCTGATGGAACCCCTGAAAACTAAAATGAAGGAATACTATAACGCAGCCCCACCAGCAGGCGGTTATACCGATTACATTATGAGCCTGAAACCCGGCGAGCGTTATTATGACGATAACGAATGGCTGGGCATTTCGGCATTAGACTCGTACGCGCGCACCAAAAAGAAAAGCGATTTGGCCTTGGGAAAAGAGATGTACGATTTTATTATGACCGGCTACGATCAAGCTTTAGGCGGAGGTATCTACTGGAAAGAGGGCGATAAGGGCTCGAAAAACACCTGCTCAAATGGTCCCGGTGCGCTGGTGGCTTTGCAGATGTATGAAGCAACCAAACAGAAATTCTATCTGGATACGGCCATCAAGATCATCGACTGGACTAACTCCAAACTTCGCACGCCCGAAAAATTATACTGGGATAACATCGGCACCAAAAACGGCCGTATTGGCCGCGCCACTTTCTCGTACAATACCGGTACAATGTTAGAGTCGTACGTGTACCTGTACGAGATCACCAAAGACAAAAAGTACCTGGACGAAGCTAACAGCATTGCCGATGCATCGCTAAGCTACTTCTACGGTGGCCAAAAATTCAGAGATGGGTATTGGTTCAACGCGGTATTGCTGCGCGGATATCAGCACCTCCTAAAATTTAACCCGGATACCAAATATATTATGGGCTTTAAAAAATGCCTGGATAATGTATTGGCAGTCGAGAAAAACGAACAGGGCCTGTTTAAAGAAAGCAAAGGCGGCACCCAAAACTTAGTGGAGCACGGCGGCATGCTGGAAATTTTAGCCCGCTATGCCTGGATGGAAGGGCATAAGCAGTTGAAGTAAAAATCGGTCTGCTTGTTATAAAGTCTCTCTTCCCCTCTTGAGAGGGATCAGGGGTGTGTCCTTCTCTGCATAATAAAAGACACACCCCTATTAAAGTTCCTGCTAAAATGTTTGTTTAGTGCGTCCCCTCTCAAGAGGGGAAACTCCAGTCCGGCTCCTTACATGATTTCAACGTGTATAACCAACGTTATAAACCCATGACCAAACCAACCCTCCACAAAACCACCATTTGCCTTACGGCGATAGCTGCCTTATGCTTCACACTCACACACAGTTACGCTCAAACCAAACCACCTTTTAAAGAAAAAACCACCTTCCAAACCGGGGCGGCCTGGAAAGTAACGACCGACTCGCGGGCAGATGTGGCTATTGTTTACGGGTCAGGCGGCCGGCCGGGACAGTTTGAAGACCGAGTAAAATCCTGGCGCGACCATGGGTATCAGTTAGGCTTTATGACTGGCATGGCCTGGGGCGGTTACCAGGATTACTTTATGGGTAAATGGGACGGCAAACAGCATTTTGACGAGGGACAGAAAATGATGAACGGCGATACCGTTTGGCATGGCAAAAACACGCCCTACGTAACGCCCACCATGAACTTTTTAAAGTACTTTAAAGAACAAGTAATTAAAAAAGTAATTGATGCCGGCGTTGATGCCATTTATTTGGAGGAACCCGAATACTGGGTAAAATCGGGTTATGAGGAAGCTTTTAAAACCGAATGGAAGGATTACTATGGTTTCGACTGGAAGCCGCAGCACGAGTCGGCGGAGAATATGTACCTGTCTAACAAACTGAAATATTACCTGTACTATCGCGCGCTGAAAGAATCGTTTACCTACGCTAAGGAGTACGGCAAAAGCAAGGGCATGAATGTGCGCTGCTATGTACCTACGCATTCGTTGATCAATTATTCCATGTGGCAAATTGTTAGCCCGGAAGCAAGTTTGGCTTCGCTGGATTGTGTGGATGGCTACATTGTACAATCGTGGACAGGCACAGCCCGAGAGCCGAATTATTTTAACGGGATAGCCAAAGAAAGATCGTTTGAGACGGCTTTTTTGGAGTATTGCTGTATGAAATCAATGACCGCGCCAACCGGTCGCAAGTTGTTTTTTGAGAACGACCCGGTAGAAGATACCCGCCGCGACTGGGCCGATTACCGCAAAAACTATCAAACCACTTTTACTGCCGAACTTTTCTTCCCCGATATCGACAATTACGAGGTAATGCCCTGGCCGGACAGGATTTTCGATGGAAAATATTTCACCAGCCGCACCAGTAACGAACGGGCCGTTATGCCAAGGAGCTATTCCACCCAGATGATGGTGATGATTAACTCTCTGAACGATATTAAAACATCCACCAATAAAACATCGGGTACCCAGGGCATCAGCGTGCTGATGGGTAACTCGATGATGTTTCAGCGATTGCCGGCTCACGATGACGGCAAAGCCTGGGCCGATCCGTACTACAGCAGCTTTTACGAAACATCGGGCATGTTTAACCGGGTGCCAAGCAACAATAAACTGATGGACCCGCAACTGTCCAATTTCTTCGGCGAGGCTTTGCCTTTTCTGAAAAGAGGGGTTCCGGTTGATATCGTACACATCGAAAATGTGGGTTACGCCAAAGCTTTGGCCGATACCAAAGTATTGCTGATGTCGTACTCGAACATGAAACCGCTGGAAGAAAAAGCGCACGAGGTCCTGGCCAAATGGGTGCGTAATGGCGGCGTGATTGTTTACTCGGGCCGGGATGATGACCCTTTCCAATCCGTACAGGATTGGTGGAACAAGGGCAGCAAAAAATTTAAATGCCCGGCCGACGACCTGTTTACCAAATTAGGTATCGGCGCCAACCCCAAAGCGGGCACCTATCCGGTAGGTAAGGGAAAAATCAGCATCATCCGCATGGATCCGAAAGAATATGTTTTGGAAGCCAATATGGACGGTACCCTGCGCGATAAAGTAGGTGCCCTTTACCAACAAGCCACCGGTAAAAAAGTGATCTACAAAAACAGCTTTTACCTGGCCCGTGGCCCGTATGACATCATTTCAGTAATGGATGAAGGGCTAAGCAACGAGCCATACACCATCAAAGGAAAATTAATTGACCTGTACGACCCGGCTCTTCCCGTACTATCTGAAAAACAAGTGAAGGTTGGCGAGCAAGGCTATCTCTACAATATTGCCCGTGTACTTAACCCGCAAACGCCGCAGGTGCTGGCCACCGCTGCCCGTGTTTATGAGGAGCAGGCGGATAAAAACAGCTATGCGTTCACTTGTAAAAGCCCGCTGAATACCACTAACGCCATGCGGGTGCTATTGCCGGGTCAGCCTAAAACAGTAATGGTAACCGATGCCGCAGGGAAAACTATAGAGTTTAAAAACACTTACGACGCCGGTAGCAAAACCGAGTTTTTAAGTTTTGAAAATAGCCCTGATGGGGTGAAGGTGATGATGGAGTGGTAAGGAAATGATGAAAAAGCTTGTTGTATCACTTTTTATCAGCTGCTTGTTGAACAACATTGTTAATGCGCAACATCTGGCTGTAAGCCGAAGCTTATACGCTTTATATTGTGTTAGTAATTTAGATAATGGCAGACCAATACAAGTATGTCTGCTTCGTAACGAATTTGCCGGATTATTCGATATTACTGCGAAGGTAGATCAACATAATTTTATGTGTAAGTTACTGGGTAGTTCTATTATAATGTCTGAGCCGGCATTCACCTTGGGTAAAACAGTACCTTGGCTTAATCTTAAAAACAAAAAGGAGGAGATGTCTTATCGCATATTGACAGAAAAAAGGTTACAAAAGCTTTATAAATCATTTAGTTCGCCCATTAAGATACCGTTTACGAATCATAAAAAACTAAGAGTACAAATCGTGGAAATTGATGCGGCGTTTTGGGAAGAAAAAGACGACTTGCAGGAATATCAGGAGGACAAAGGCAATTTTGATATTACTTCGGACTGCTATAAAAAAGACTACTTATATTATTTGAAGGAAATAATCAGGATTACAAAAGTCAATGATCAAGATTTAAAACGTCGTAAGTCTTAGACTTTCCAAATCCATCCCCCAAAGATGGATTTGGAAGTTGAGGCATGCAAATAGTACAAACCAATTATATTTATACACCAATACAATAACCAATAAATTATGAAGAAACATATACTCCCCGCCCTCATGCTTTGCTGCGCTTTTAGTTTAGCGCAGGCTCAAAAGAAACCAACCGCTGCTAAAGCGCCGACTGCCTACGTTAATCCGTTGTTGGGTACGGCCACCTTGTGGGACCCTAAAGACCTGGGTTTTGTGCCGACGCACCGCAGCTGGGGTGCCGAGGTGTTCCCGGGATCGTCGGTGCCGAATGCCATGGTGCAGCTAACACCGGTGAGCCAGTTCCATAGCGGCTCGGGATACCAGTATGAGGATACGGTGATCTACGGTTTTGCACATACCAGCAAAGGACATTGGAATTTGTGCAACATCCCGCTGATGCCGGCATCGGGCAGTGATTTTACGGCAACCGATTATAAATCGGTCTACAGCCATAAAAATGAAACGGCGCATCCGGGCTATTACCAGGTATACCTCCCCCGCTACGCCATTAATGCCGAGCTAACCTCTACCCTGCGTTGCGCTTTCCACAAGTATACATTTAAAAACGGCGCGAAGAAAAAGCTAATCGCGGATCTGTCAATGTCGAATGAGCGGGTGCGCAGCTGGGAAATTAACCGTGAAGGCGATAACGTAATTACTGGCTGGCAGCAGGCGGGAGAGAAAATGTATTTCTACGCGGTAAGTAATCAAAAAGTAAGCGGAATAGATACGCTGACCGCTCCGCAAAACGCGGTACCGGCACAACAGGGCCGCCGCGCCCAAGCACAGGTTGGTCCTAAGAAAATGCCGGTGGTGAGTTTTGCCGATAGCGGTAACCCGACTTTAGAACTGCGCATCGGCTTCTCGTTTGTATCGGTAAAAAATGCCAAAGAGAACCTGGAAAAAGAAATGCTGAACAAAAGCTTCGCACAGGTGCGTACCGAAGCTACCAATACCTGGAATACCCTGTTAGGCAAAATTAAAGTAGAAGGCGGCACCGAAACGCAGAAAGGTTTATTTTACTCTACCCTATACCGTTCTTTTTTGTGGCCGGCCCTGCGCAGCGATGCCAATGGAGATTTCACCGATGCTAACGGTGCAGTGCAAAACAAAGGCTTTAATTACTATACCGATCCATCTATCTGGGATGATTACCGCAATAAGGATGTGTTGTTAGGCCTGTTATCGCCCAAGGTGATGAACGATGTCATCCAGTCGCTGGTTGATAAGGGTAAGCTGAAAGGCTTCATGCCGACGTTCTTCCACGGCGACCATGCATCGGCTATTGTAACCGGCTCATATCTGCGCGGACTGAAAGGTTATGATGTAAAAGGCGCCTACGATTTGATGTTGAAGAATGCCACCGTTGAGGGCACCCGTAAATATGTAGACGAGTACAATACCAAAGGCTATATAGCCGAAGATGTGGTTGAAAACCCGATAGTAAATACCGTACGCAAAGCAGCCGTAACCAAAACATTGGAATATGCTTATGATGATTACGCTACCGCTCAATTGGGTAAAGCATTGGGCGACAAAGCCAATTACGATATGCTGATGAAACGGACATCGAACTACAAAAACGTGTTTAACCCGGCTACGGGCTTTATGCAAGGGCGCGTGGCCGATGGTAGCTGGGTGAAAAACTTCAACCCTAACTATGTTTATTACGAGTATATGTACCGCGAATCGAACGCGTGGCAGCAAACGTTCTTCGCTCCACAAGATCCGCATGGGTTGATTAACCTGTTTGGCAGCAAAGCTGCGGCCGAAAAGAAACTGGATGAAATGATGACTACCCCGTATGATGGGCACGAAGCGGATAACATGTCGGGCTTTATTGGTAACTATTGCCAGGGAAACCAACCGGATCATAGCACACTGTACTATTATTATTTTACCGATAAGCAAGCCAAAGCACAGCTGTACCTGGATAGCGTAATGAATAACTATTACAACATGGGTAAAGATAAGCTGGCTTATGCCGGGATGGACGATGCAGGCGAAATGTCGGCCTGGTTTGTTTTTAACGCTATTGGGATGTACACTTTCTCTCCTGCCGACCCAAGTTATATCGTGACAGTTCCGCTGTTTGATAAGGTAACCCTAAATCTTGGCGGCCCAATGCCGACTACTATCCTTAAAAAAGGAAAGGGCCGAAAAATAACCAATATAACCATCGGCGATAAAAAGATCACCGATTACTTTGTACAGGATGCCGATCTTAAAAAAGGCAAAACCTTAACCATAACCACACAGTAATAGAACGGTTTGGATAGAAAAGAAAAGGGATTCCGACCATTGTCGAAATCCCTTTTTTGTTATTGTGTTAATTAGCTGATTAAGCAGATTTCAAAGTCGCTTTAGCAGGCTTAGCACTTGCTTTTAACATGGCTGCTTTGCTGGCTCCTTTTTTACAGCACGAGCCGCTCATAGTGCACTTCTCCTGCTTTTTGCCTTTGGTTTTATCATCGGCAGCAAAGGTGCTGAAGCTGTTTACCGCTACGGTTAACAGGGTTAGTAGGGCTAATTTCCTCATGGCTTTTTCGGTTCGGCAGCTTTTAATGGTTTTTTAGCAGCAGTTTTCTCGGCGGGCGTTGGCTCTGAAGTATGCTCTATTACTAATTTTTCTACCGGGGCTTCTGTTTTTACGGCAACCGGTTCTTTTTCTTCGGTTACGGTTGCTGCTGCTTCCTGTAATGGTGTGTTAACCGGGCTTGGCAATTGGGCCAGTACCGTACGGCCGCCTTTTACCACCTGGTTTAAATCGACCAATATTTTTGATCCCAACGGCAAGAACAAATCTACCCGGGAGCCAAATTTAATAAAGCCAAACTGTGATCCCTGCTCTACTACATCACCTTCCTGTACGTACCAAACAATGCGGCGCGCCAAAGCACCGGCTATCTGGCGGAACAATACCTGTACACCCTGGCTATTTTCGGTAACCACGGTAGTCCGTTCGTTTTCGGTTGATGATTTTGGGTGCCAGGCTACCAAATATTTACCCGGGTGATATTTAAAATATTTTACAAAACCGCTGATAGGATTACGGTTAACGTGCACATTTACCGGCGACATAAATACCGATAACTGAATGCGGCGATCTTTTAAAAACTCCGGCTCATCGGCTTCTTCAATTACCACCACTTTACCATCGGCCGGGCAAAGCACAGTAGTTTCGTCGGTTGTGATGGCAAACTTAGGGCTGCGGAAAAACTGTACGATAATTACAAACAGTAAAAACGACAGGATATAGATAAACCATTTCAGCGCGTGGTATTCGGGCAGATAAAATTGGATCAGCGCGTTAAGCACGGCAATGAAAAGGACACAGATAGCCAACGAGGTATAGCCTTCTTTATGAAAAGTCATAATTGGGAAAGAATTTTAATTTTTATGCAAAGCTACTAATTTGTAATGAAGTATAGGTAACTGTAAACAATTGGCGCGGCAATTAATAGTCCGTCAAACCTGTCCAGCAATCCACCGTGACCGGGTAGGATGCCGCCCGAGTCTTTCACGTTGATACTCCGTTTAAACATCGATTCAACCAAATCGCCCAGCGTACCGAAGCACGAGATCAGGATGGCGATAGATACCCATTGTTTCCAGGCCAAATCAGTAAAGTAAATACTCAGAATATATCCCGCAACAGCGGCAATTACCAACCCACCAATAAAGCCCTCCCAGGTTTTTTTAGGAGAATGGCGCTCAAACAGTTTGGTTTTACCAAATGCACGGCCGGTTAAATATGCGCCGGTATCGTTACTCCACAGCATCACGAAAAAACCAATAGGTACATGCGCATTAAAATCGCCGCCCACATAAGCCATAGCATGGAAAAACGTAAAAGGCATAATGGTAAATACCAGCCCTAAAAATGTAAAGGCGATGTTTTGAAACGGTGTGGTTGATGTTTTAAATAGTTCCTGGATAAAAATAACGCACAATGTAACCGGAATTAAAAACAAAGCCGGCTGCACCGAGTGATGGTAAGTCACCAGCGCAAAGGCGGTATAGATCAGTCCGCCGTTAACCATGCCCGCAAAAAAGTTAGGCTGATAACCTGCCTTTTTAATCAGCCCGTAAAACTCGTACTGGCAAAACAATCCCAAAAGGCCATAAAACGCCCCGAACGAGTAATGCCCCGTCAGCAACGACGCCAGCATTACAATCACAAAAAATAAACCGGTTATAGCCCGTGTTTTCATAGTATAATATTAGCGTGTCGTGTTATTTAACCACAGAGGACACAGAGATTTTCACAGAGTTCACAGAGAGCCATTAATTACTCTACGTACTCCGTCTTTCATTTTTATAACATTAAAGTTAATCAGCAAACCTAACTTATAATTGCCTAATTTCATATAGGTGAGCGTTTGTGCCATGTGTACGTCTGTTAAGGCTTCGACGCTTTTTATTTCGATAACAAGCTTGTTAGCTACTAAAATATCTATTCTGTAACCAACCTCTAATTTTACATCCTCAAAAATCAAAGGCATGGGCTTTTCTTTCACTGCGTATAAAACCAGACTGCATTATTTTATAATACAAACATTCTTTATAGGCACTCTCTAATAGGCCCGGCCCTAAAGCCTTATGAACTTCTATTGCAAGACCAATAACAGCAGTTGAAAGCTCATTTTCTACCATTGTAAATCTCTGTGTTCTCTGTGAAAATCTCTGTGTCCTCTGTGGTTAAATATTCAGTAAAAAGACATTCACCGCTCAATCTCATTCAAAATCATAATCTCAATAGCCTCGCCGAAATTGTCCTGGTGAATATAAACATCAACATGCCCAAAGGTTTGGTGCGATGAATCGCGCTTGTTCATTACCACACTGTCAATATCGTGCTCGGTTAGCATTTGCTTCACCATTTCGGCGCGGAAGTAATTGGTTGATGTAAATATTTTAATCCAGTTCTTCTCCATCGGTTAGCAGCAATTGTTTATCGATAGTTATTTTATGGAACAGAAACATAATCCCTATTGAAACGGCAAAGGTAAGCACATAAACCCAACCTTGGCTAAACATGCGCTGCCCACCATCCGGATCGCCGCTGATTACTTTATGTTGGTACAGGTAAGTAGCCAACACCGAAAGGCCGTTGTTAAAAAAATGCACCACAACCGATGGCCAGATACTGCCGCTCCAGGCGTACAGATAACCTAAAGCTGCACCCAAAAGCAAACGTGGCACAAAACCCAAAAACTCAAAGTGGATAAAACTGAAAATAAAGGCGGTAATCCAAACCGCGGCGTGGGTATTTTGAGTGATGCGTTTAAATATTGGCTGCAAACATCCGCGGAAAAAAAACTCCTCGGATACGGCGGGGAACACGGCAATGATAAAAATAGAGATCAATAGATCAACCGGTCCCTTCATGGCCAGCAGCACCTTAAACTGCTCGGCAGAAGCGGCTTCCGTATCGCGAATCCATTGTTCCAGGCCATGTAAGCCCGGCGGCAATGTCATTTTTTGGTTAAAATACGCGGTGATATCAATGGTTGGTAAAAAGAAGATCATAAACACGGCGGCCAATAAAAGCAGCACGACCGGAGTATAATTTCGCGCACCGATATATTCTTCAGGTTCCTGAACCACCAGGTAGGCAAAAATAAGTGCAGGGGCTAAAAACCCCGCCAAACTGCTACCTAAAGCTATAAAAATGCGGAAAGCGCCTAAAAAACCGGGAGCGGTTGTGTTATGCATTTTCACTACATCCATCATCATGGGCATCCCGTATAAAGCGATGATGGCCACAACACCCAGCAAGGCCCCGATAAATAAAAAGCCTATCCATAAACCAAACAACGCAGCAAGTTGTCGTCCGTTACCCATTGGTGCATGTTCCTGTTCAGTCATAATCCCTATAAATTTAGTATTTTTGCAGCGTTAAAGATAAGCATGTCTGTAAAAATTGGAAATATTGATTTAGGCGAATTTCCGCTGTTGCTGGCGCCGATGGAGGATGTGAGCGATCCGCCCTTCCGTTATGTGTGCAAACAAAACGGCGCAGATATGATGTACACTGAGTTTATCTCGTCGGAAGGATTGATTCGCGATGCGGCCAAAAGCCGTCAAAAGCTGGACATTTTTGAGTACGAGCGCCCTATCGGCATCCAGATCTTCGGCAGCGATATCGACCACATGCGCGAAGCTACCGAGATCGCCACTCTGGCTAAGCCCGACCTGATGGACATTAACTACGGCTGCCCGGTAAAACAGGTAGCTTGCCGAGGTGCCGGTGCAAGCCTTTTACAGGATATTGATAAAATGGTAGCCATGACCAGCGCCGTAGTGAAAGCTACCCACCTGCCCGTTACCGTTAAAACCCGCTTAGGCTGGGATGATAATACCAAAAACGTTTACGAAGTAGCCGAACGCCTGCAGGATGTGGGCATACAAGCGCTCACCATACACGGCCGTACCCGCGCCCAGATGTACAAAGGCGAAGCCGACTGGCGGCTGATCCGCGACATCCGCAAAAACCCGCGCATCAAAATCCCCATTTTCGGGAACGGTGACATCGATAGTCCGGAAAAGGCTGCGGCCTGGCGCCTGGAGTATGAAGTGGATGGCATGATGATCGGCAGGGCCGCAATAGGTTACCCCTGGATCTTCCGCGAGGTGAAGCATTACTTTGCCACCGGCGAGATGCTGGCCCCGCCAACTATAACCGAACGCGTAGAAGTTTGCCGCGCCCACCTCACCAAATCGGTTGAATGGAAAGGCCCTCGTACCGGCATTTTTGAAATGCGCCGCCATTACAGCAATTACTTTAAAGGTGTTGATCATTTTAAAGAGTTCCGCATGAAGTTGGTATCGGTACAAACCGTTGAGGAAGTGAACGAACTGCTGGACGAGGTGGCTTATCATTATAACAATCTGGAGATAGCGTAGGCTCTTTCGTGATGATTTAACCGCAAAGAACACAGAAATTTGCAATTTGAAGAGACACAAAGGACACAGGGCTCTTATTCGTCAGGACAAGCTTTGTGACCTTTGTGTTAGCCGGTAAAACAAGTCTCTGTGTTCTTTGTGGTTAAATCTCTACCCGTTTCTTCTTTAAAATATTGTAACAAATTGAGCGTTAACAACAAATGGCTTGGTTTTTGACGAGCTATTTATATATTTGACAAAAAGGCCCCGTTATTATTATGATCACAACAATTACCGACGGCGTAAAAATTACAGTTGAAACGCAATATCAACCCGAATATTCAAATCCGGCTAACGAGCATTTTATGTTCGCCTATCGCATCAGTATCGAAAACGTAGGCAACTACGCTGTACAGTTATTGCGTCGTCACTGGCATATTTTTGATAGTAACAGCACTCATCGCGAGGTAGAGGGCGAAGGGGTTGTCGGTGTACAACCCATTATCGAACCCGGCCAATCGCACGAATATATCTCCGGCTGTAACCTTAAAACCGATATGGGCAGCATGAAGGGCCAATATCAAATGGTACGCCTGATGGATAATACCCTGTTTGATGTGGTTATTCCTGAATTTTATTTAGTGGCATCTTATAAGCTTAACTAAGACCGCTGATTTTAATGATTGTTTTGATTTCGCTGATTGACAACCCCGTCATTGCGAGGTGCGAAGCGATCTCTACATCAACTTGCGCTCGTCTATGACGAGTGCTTAACATGGTTCCGCGTCTGTGACGCTTCTCTTTTTCATTAATGCCTTTGTGGTCTCTGTGCTAACCATCCACGCAAATCTCCGTGTCCTTTGTGGTTAAATCACCGTTTAGTAAATGAACGTTCAGCATTTCATCGCCACCACCAGTCCCGCTATCCGTTCCAACAGCCAGCACACCGCCCCACGCGGTTTCCACTCCTATCGGGTTTATCATCAACAGCCAGCCCAAAATCGGTGAAATCATTCCCAAATCCGTGAAATCTCCAAATAAAATCCGTTGAACCTCACTATGTCTTCATCTTTTAAAACCACATTTGTTAAATGCTGTTAAATTAGCCTAATCAATTAAACATTTATAGCGCCATCAAGTCCTAACCAGACACATTAATTATAAACTATTTTGAACCCTGAATTGCTAACGGCAACCTATACCGGCATCATACTTGGTGACGACAGGCCCGATTTAATACGCGATGAAACCCTGGCCATGATTTTCCGCGAAAGCGCAAAATTACACGCCAACAAAACCGCCCTGATATTTGACGATCGCAGCTTAACCTACGCCCAACTGGACCGTTGGAGCGATGCTGTAGCATTGCATCTGTCGCAAAACGGAATCATCCCCGGTAACAAAATTGGCGTATGGCACAAACGCGGACTGGAACTGCACGTAGCTATTTTAGGGATCATTAAGGCAGGCGCGGCCTACGTACCTATCGACAGGGAACAACCCGCCGAACGCGCGGAGTTAGTAATGCAGGAAGTAAACGCAGACGGCTGCTTTACCGAAGATTTGCTGAATTTAACTTGCCCTATGTTTACCGTTCCGCCTATGCCAACCGGCGATGAGGCAATTGAACAAACCACAGGCGCTACCCCCGATGACGGGGCTTACGTTTTATATACATCGGGCAGTACGGGCAAACCTAAGGGAATTGCCATTAGTCACCGCAATATTTGCCATTTGGTACGGTCCGAGCAATCAGTATTCAACATCCGCGAAAGCGACCGGGTTTATCAGGGTTTCTCGGTATCGTTTGATATGTGGTGCGAGGAAACATGGGTAAGCTATTTTGCCGGAGCAACCATTTGGGTGGCCGATAATACTACCTCAAAAGCGATAGACGAACTGGCGCCGACATTAAAAGCGCAGCGCATTACCATACTGCATGCCGTACCGAGTTTACTGGCCGTTGTTGATGATGATATCCCCACCCTGCGTTTAATTAATGCCGGTGGCGAAGCCTGTACTAAAAAAGTATTGGACAAATGGGGCGCAAGCCCCGATCGCCCTTTTTACAACAGCTACGGCCCTACCGAAACTACGGTGACCACCACCATTGGCCGTTTAAGGCCCGGCGATGATATCTGGATAGGCGACCCGCTGCCCAACTATAACATGGCCGTGGTTGACGAAAACCTGAACCTGGTACCACAAGGCGAACAGGGCGAACTGGTGATCAGCGGTCCGGGTTTAGCCAATGGCTATGTGGGCCTGCCCGAATTAACACAAAGTAAGTTTGTTGCCAAGCCCGATAGTCTGCGCGATATGCCGGGCGATCGTATCTATCGCAGCGGCGATGCGGCATCTATTAAACCCGATGGTACGATTGATTTACATGGCCGGTTTGATGATCAGATTAAACTACGCGGTTACCGGATTGAACTGGGCGAGATAGAAGTTCGGTTGAATAATATTGATGGCGTATCATCGGCAGCTGTTGCGGTAAAAAAGGATTCGGCAGATCAGGAACATTTAGTCGGCTACGTTGTACTTGGCGGCGATATGCTGAATATTGAAGAGAACCTGGTACGGGCCGAGTTAAGTAAAGTGCTGCCGGCGTACATGGTGCCATCAGTTATTGTAACCCTGCCCGAGATGCCCAGGATGCCCAGCGGTAAAATTAACCGCAAAGCGTTGCCCGTTCCCGATAGGCTTTTAGTGGTGGAAGAAGATTTGGCACAAGGCGCTATTGATATGAACGCCTCTGTAGAGTCGCGGTTTTACAGTGTGCTAAACAAGATCTTCCCCGGCAAAACGATAGAGCCGGAACAAGACTTTTTTAACGATTTAGGAGGGCATTCGTTATTAGCCGCCGCTTTTGTATCGCGACTGCGCCGGGATGCAGGCATGCCGCAGGCATCGTTAAAAGATGTGTACATGCACCGCCCGCTTAAAGCGCTGGTTACCGAGTGGGAAAACAAAGTGATTGAAGAAAAAGCGCCACGTGTACATAACCATGTAAAAAGCTGGCGTTACTATACCTGCTGGGCGGCGCAGTCGCTCTCGCTGATGGTGATTTACGGTTTGTTTGCCATGCAGGTATTTATCCCTTACCTGGCCTATTATTATGTGGAGCAGGAATGGGAAAGTAAGCTTTACGCGATAGCTACTGCCCTGGGTATGTTTTGTTTGTTGCCGCCTGTTTTTACCCTGATTGCAATCGCATCAAAATGGATCCTCATCGGCAAAATGAAAGAAGGCGACTATCCGCTCTGGGGCAGCTATTACTTCCGTTGGTGGTTTGTGCGGACGCTGCAAAATTTGTTGCCGGTTCAGTTTTTAACCGGTACGCCTCTATACCCTGTTTACCTGCGCTGGATGGGTGTTACAATTGCGCCGGATGCACAACTAAGCGCTTTAACAATGGGTGCCGAAGATTTGATCAGTATTGGGTCTGATGTCAGCATCAGCTCGGGTGTGGCTTTAAATAATGCCTGGGTTGAAGACGGCTGGCTGAAATTGCGCCGCATAAGCATTGGCGACCATGCCTACATTGGCAGCAGCGCCCTGATTGCCGGCGGTGCAGTGATGGAAGAATGGTCGGAACTGCAGGATTTAAGCCACCTGCAGGCTGGTAAAATCATTAAACCCGGCCAGGTTTGGCAGGGCAGCCCGGCCGTGCTTAAAGAAACCAAAAGCATAGCCGAATTACCGCAGCCCTTGCCGGTGAGCAAAGCCACCATGATTAAGTACAAGCTGATTTTCACGCTATCGATATTTGTGTTTCCGTTTATTATTCTGGTGCCTTTGCTGCCTACCATCGTCACCGTTAATAACCTGGATAATGCCGCATCTGATTATAATTTCAGCTACATGATCCACGTGCCACTTTTGGCCGCTATTTATATCGCTACTTTCGCCGCCGAAACAATCATTCTTACCCGCTTGCTGCAGCAGGATGTTAAGCCCGGCAAGTATCCACTGTACAGCATGTTTTATGTGCGTAAATGGTTTGTAGATCAGCTGCAATCGTTAAGCCTGATTGTGCTTCACCCCATTTATGCTACTGTTTATGTAAGTACGCTGTTCCGTTTATTGGGCGCAAAAATTGGGAAGAATACGGAACTATCTACCGCCAGCAGCGCCACCCATTCGCTTTTGGAAATTGGCGACGATGCCTTTGTGGCCGATGCCGTTACTTTGGGCGAAGCCGATGTACGCGGGCAGCAGTTAATTTTAGATAAAACCACCATTGGCAATACCAGCTTTGTGGGCAACAGCGCGCTGATTCCGCAAGGATACACGCTGCCATCAAACATGCTGATCGGCGTATTATCTACCCCGCCAACTAAGGAACAACTGGCAGAAAGCAGTGCACGCGATTGGTTTGGTTCGCCGGCTATTGCCATCCCACGTCGGCAGGAAAGTAATGCGTTTGATGTATCGCTCATCTCGCGGCCGTCGGCCCGCCGCAAAACTGCGCGTGGTACGGTAGAGCTGGTCCGCATTATTTTGCCCGAAACGGTGATCATCTGCTGCAGTATCCTGTTCATCGCCTATGGACATAATATCATTGTAGAAAAATCTTTTTGGGAGGGTGTGTTCTGGTTCCCGATATATTACCTGGCTTTTATGGGTATCCCGGCATTTTTGGTTACCGTGCTGTTAAAATGGGTGGTAGTAGGTAAATACAAAGCCGAGCAAAAACCCATGTGGACCAATAAGGTTTGGCGTAGCGAAGCCATCACCACCACTTACGAGGCATTGGCTGTTCCCTTCCTGCTCACCTATCTGCAAGGTACGCCATGGTTACCCGTTTGTTTGCGCTTGTTAGGGATGAAAGTTGGTAAACGCGTATGGCTGAACACCACCGATTTTACCGAATACGATATGATTGAAATAGGCGACGAAAGCGCCCTGAACGAAGAATGCGGTCCGCAAACCCACCTGTTTGAAGATCGGGTAATGAAAATCGGCACCGTAAAAATTGGTCAGCGGGTAAACGTGGGTGCGCGTACCATTATTTTGTACGATAGCGAAGTGGGCAACGATAACCACATCCAACCCCTATCCTTAGTAATGAAAGGCGAACGCCTGGCCCCTGGTACGGAGTGGGCAGGTAGCCCGGTTAACGCGGTGTAAACTCACCCAGAAAATAAACCGCCTTTTGCTCGCGCTCGTCTGTGACGAGTGCGTATATGGTCCTGCGTCTGTGACGCTTTTAAATGCGATGCAATCTCAACTCGCGCTCGTCTATGACGAGTGCGGATATGGTTCTGCGTCTGTGACGCTCTTTAATTGCGATGTAATCGCAAAACCTGATTAAGCACTTGTTACAAACGAGCGCAAGCTAATATTTCCGACTTACGAAGTTTTTAAAACTTCGTAAGTCTTTCACTTATGCTATTACGTTAACTCTTTCATCAGTTTATCAAAAGCTTCCCTCAGCTCAGCCAGCTCCGTTTCCAGTTTGGTTACACGGGCTTCCAGGCCGCTGGCGTGTTGAACGATGGGGGCATCGGGTTCGTCGTCGGTAATTTCGGGTACGCCGCCTAACAAATGGGCGTAGCGGGCCTCTTTTTGGCCGGGGCGGCGGGGCAATTGCACTACGTAGGCCGGTTCATCGGCAGCCAGTTTCTCTAATAGTTGCTGTATTTCTTCTATCGATTCAAAATCATACAAACGGTTGGAGTTGCTGTTGATCTCGCCCGGGGTTAATGGTCCGCGCAGAATGAGCAGGCAAAGGATAGATACTTCTGACGGCAACACCGGGAACACGATGGCAAAGTTATGCTTGTATTTTACCGTACGAATGCTACCGCCGGTGGCAGTGGAAGTCAGACCCCGTTTTTTGAGGGAATCAAGCGCTATAGCAACGGTTTTCTCATCGTACTGAACAACCGGCTTGCGCGATGATTTTTGATTACAGGCGGCGGTTAATCCGTTTAACGACATGGGATAATATTCGGGTGTGGTACGTGCTTTTTCCATCAGCGAGCCAAGCACGCGCAGTTCGGTAGCATCAAGCAGGGGTAGTTTTTGTGGAGCATCCATTGGCAAAAGTAAAATTTGGTTTGGGGATGCCAATATAGTTTTTTACCGCCCAAAACAAATTAAATAAAGTATAACTTTAACATAACATGCTGCCATTACTCACCGCCGAACAGATTCGCAAGGCCGACGCCTTCACTATAGCTAACGAACCCATTTCATCAGCCGATTTAATGGAACGCGCAAGCAAAGCTTTTGTGGGCTGGTTTATCAATCACTTCCCAGATAAAGCGCAGGGCATCAGCATATACTGCGGCACCGGAAATAACGGTGGCGACGGACTGGTAATAGCCCGCCTGCTGGATAAACACAAATACCACAATATTAAAGTGTTTGTAGCCCGTTACGGCAAAAAATCGACAGCTGATTTTGATCTGAATTTTGAAAGATTGCAGGCTGCGGATATCAATCACACCGACCTGTTATCCGGCGAAGAACTACCTTTTGATGACAGCCCGATCATTATAGACGCGCTTTTAGGCAGCGGACTAAACAAGTCACTGACTGGTGATTACGAGCGCCTGGTAACTCATTTAAATGCGTTAAATAAAACAGTCGTTGCTGTAGATGTGCCGACCGGTTTGTATACCGAAGGTGAAGTTCCACAAGATGCTTTGGTCTTAAAATCAGAGCTGACGATCACCTTTCAGCAACCCAAGATCAGCTTTTTACTCCCCGAATCCGGTCCCTACATCAATTGCTGGGAGGCGGTGAATATTGCGTTAGATGATGGCTTTATCCGGTCGCTAAACTCACCTTATCTGTTTATTGAGGAAAAAGATGTCCGCGGGATGTTGAAACAACGGCCACGGTTCAGCAACAAAGGCACCTTCGGTCACGCGTTGATTATAGCCGGGCAACCCGAAACGATGGGAGCCGCTTTACTTTGCTCATCGGCTTGTGCGCATGCGGGGGCCGGATTGACAACAGCGTGTATCCCTGAAAGCGGATTGACTGCCTTAAATACTTCTCAGCCCGAGATTATGGCTATCGTAAGGAGCGGTAAACCCACAGAAGTTAAATGGGATAAATTCAGTACCGTCGCCATCGGTCCGGGGCTTGGAAAGGAAAAGGATGCCAAAGATTTGCTGACAGCCTTATTCAAGAATTTTGATAAGCCGGTAGTGATTGATGCTGACGCGCTGAACCTGCTTGCCGAAAATCCGAAATTGTTAAAGCAAATTCCGGCCAACAGCATCATCACCCCGCACATGAAGGAGTTTGACCGCCTTTTTGGCGAACACAAAAGCTGGTGGATCAGGATACAAACGGCCATTGCTAAAGCCGCCGAGTTGCAGATCAACATCATCCTAAAAAACTCCTACACTATTATTGTTACTCCAGATGGAAAGGTATATTTTAACTCTACCTCCAATTCGGCCATGGCCAGTGGCGGTATGGGCGATGTCTTGACCGGCATAGTTACGGCCTTGCTGGCACAAAAATATACGTCCGAAGAGGCCTGCATTATCGGCACCTATATTCACGGCAAAGCAGGAGATGAACTGGCTTTGCCTAACCGCATGTCGGTTGTGTTGCCGGGGAAACTGGTTGGACAATTACCGTCGACGATGGCAAAGTTGATGGCATAAAAAGTCTACCTATCGATAAGTTAAATCCCCTATCTTAAACCCATGCTAAAAAAAGGGGAACACATTGAAGGCACACCTGCCGAATTGCAGGTGCTGTTAGACCAGGAACCGGAAGCGAACGAGTTTTTTGAAAGCCTGTCCAAATCGTACAAACAAGGCTATTGCGATTGGGTTGGATCTGCCAAACAGGAGGAAACCCGCAAGGTGCGCGCGGTCAAAGCCATGATTATGCTGCGCAACAAGCAGAAGACTTTAAAGACCTGAAATACCTTAACAATATCGTAGCGGGCGACTAACATAAGGCACCGATGTTTGTTGTATAATAAACAGCAATTAACCGATATGTCGAATCGTTTTGTCAACCGCGTCCAATCCACGCTGATCATTTCGGCGGTGATCCTTGGGTTTTTGATTTTCCTGTTTTTCTATATCAAACACCAGTTTATGGTATCGCGGACGGAGATCACGGAAACTGGGATGGTGGAGAAGATCACCAGCATGGGCAAGCTGGAGTTGGTAAAATATACTATGAAAGATATCGTGGAGCAAAAAGAAATCCACCCCATTTTGCCCGACAGCAAGGTTTTGTTTTTAGCCGTTGGTGAAGTTACTGCCTGTATCGATCTGACCAAAGTAAAACATTCGGACATTACTCAAACTACCGACTCCGTAACAGTTTACCTCCCCCAGCCCGAAATTTGCAACGCCAGCCTGGACCATGCTAAATCTAAAGTTTATGATATCAGCGGCACCTGGTTTCAGAATGATGCCAAAAACATGGTGGAGAGCGTTTATAAGATAGCCGAGCGTAAGATCCTGGACAATGCCAACCAAATGAATGTGATAGGCATGGCCCGCCAAAATGCCCAGTTAATTTTTAAACCGCTGCTGGAAAGCATATCGGGAAAAAAGGTGGTATTGAGATTTAAATAGAGAAAGAAATAATTCGATTTGCCTTGTGACAACCAGATGCGCTACGTTATAAATAATCAACCTCAAACACTTGCTATACAATACCGTTAGTTTAAGAAAAAGATTAGATTATTAATTAAATCATGGAAAACAACGGAACCACACCTCGTCGTGACTTTTTAAAGAAAACTGTTAGGGGAACAATCGCTATGACTGCAGGATTATCTGCTACCGCGATGCTGTTAGAATCATTTACTATTTCTGATACAGCTGAGTTTACCGGTCAGCCAATAGCGGCTACTGAAAAGGAGTTCCGCATGGGGGTTATAGGGCCCGCCGAGCTATCGTTAATCACAAGCCAAATAGCAGTAAATAAAGCATCGAACAAAAATGCTAAAGAGTTTGCCGGATTTGAATTAGGTGAAGCTATAGCAGTAACCGGTGTATTAAAGGACCTAAACACCCCTGTCCCAGCCATGGATGCTAAAGCAACAGCGACGCTTAACAAAATTAAGACAGCTAAGCCAGGCGTTGAATTTGATAAGGCATACATTCAAGCACAATTAGAAAATCATGAGTTCCTACGCGATCTTGCTCAGGATTACTTAAATAAAGGCAAAGGAAAGTCAGGCGCAGCAGAAAACCAAGGGCGTCATTTGGCCACACTGTCACTGGCTGTGTTTAAAGAGCACGTCGCAATCACAAGTAGAATACTGAAAGAATTAGGTGCATAACCATTTAGGGGTAGTACGCAGGCACTAAAACCTGCGTACTATTTTTCATAGGTATGTTGTTAAAAGGGCGCTGTAACATTGGTTTTTCTGAACGTAGAATGCTTTCGTTCCATTAGTACCCCTGTCCGGATGCGATATACAAAAAAGCCTTTAGACTTTCGTCCAAAGGCTTTCGATTTAAAGTTAGAAGATCAACGCTTATTTCGACGGTGTTTCAGATTTCTTTTTTGTGAAATCGCCGGCTTTAACAATGGTGATATTAGCGCTGCTCAGGTGTTTTTTAATGGCATCGTTTACCTGTTGCAGGGTTAGTTTAGCAATGTCGTCATTGCGTTTTTGCCAGTAGGCAATTTTTTCACCTTCAAAACTGTAGGTATTCAACACACCGGCCAGCGATGCATCCTGGGCCAGCGTTACCTCGCGCGATTGCAGATAGCCTTTTTTGGCTTCGGCCAGTTCGGTTTCGGTAAAGCCGGTTTGTGTAACCTTGTCTATTTCCTCTTTAAAGGCCGCATTCAGTCGTTTCAAATTCTCTGGCGCATAAATGGCGTAGAAAGTAAAGCCCGCTGCATTAGGATCGTTAATATCTGCCTGCAAGCCCGAACCAACACCGTAACTAATCCCCTCTTTTTGGCGGATCCGGGTGGCCAGCCTTGAATTAAGGAAGCCGCCGCCAATCATATAGTTGGCCATAACCAGGGCCGGGTAGTCAGGGTCCTTTGCGGCCATGTGGACATTTTGCTTGCCATAAAAGAAAGCATTGGCCTTGTCCGGCGTTTCAAAGTTTTTGTTGATAGCTGGCTGTTGCTTCACTTTGGCCATTAGCCTGGCAAAAGGTACCGGACTTTTCCAATCGCCGAGTGCCGAGATAATCGCCGCTTTTACTTTTGTCGTTTCAAAATCGCCTACAACGGTAATGTTGGCATTTGAAGCGCCGAAAAAGCTTTTATGGAAGTTTTCTAAATCGGCCTGCGTTAACGCTTTAATATCGGCTTCCTGTTCATCTATTGTCGATACATATCTCGGATCGCTTTTAGGATAGGCATCCATGTAGCGGGATAGTTCGGCTACGGCGATAGCTGTCGGGTCGCTGCGCTGTGCTTCGAGCGTAGTGATCTGTTCGGTTTTAAATTTATCCAGTTCATTGGCCGGGAAGGCAGGTTCTTTTAAAATTTCGGCTACCAGCTGCAGCACGGCAGGCAAATTTTGACGTGTGGTTTGGATACTTGCGGTAACCTGGTCTGTTCCGCCGCTAAAACTAACCTGCGCCTTCAGGCGGTCAAACTCATCCTGTATTTGCTGGCGCGATTTGCTTTTGGTGCCTTTATCCAGCAAACTAACTGTTGCCCAGGTAGCTGCGCCCTTATTTTGCAGGGCACTTTCGTTGCCAAAATGCAACATCACTTGTGCGTTAACCGCTTCGCCCCGATTCTTTTTAGGCAGCAGGTTTAAAGTAACACCGTTTAATGCAGTTGTAGTGGTTAACCGGCTTTGAATATTGGCCGGTGTGGCTGCAAAAACCTCACCCTCTACTGTTTTTTGTGAACCGGCGTAACCCTTCAGCATCGTGTTAAGATCAGGTGCGGCTTCAATTTCGGCACGATCGGGTTTGGCGGTAGGTATAAAAACACCCAGGGAACGGTTTGATTCCTTAAAGTATTTTCCGGCCACGCGCATTACATCGTCGGGCGTAACTTTTGCCAGTTGATCGCGCTCGTAAAAGAGCAAACGCCAGTCGCCTTGTGCAATGTACTCGCTCATATCAAGCCCCACCTGTTCAGATGAGCTTAATTCCAGTTCAATATCTTTCAGCATTTTGGTTTTAACACGTTCAACATCGGCCACGGTAGGCTTTTGCGCGGTGAAGTCTTCGACCGTGTTAATCAGGATATTTTTCACCGAATCGGGGCTTTTACCCTTGGCAACAGTAGCTAATAAAAGCATAAAAGAAGGGTCTTTAAAAGCGAATGTTGCGCCGTCTACACTGCTGGCCAGTTTGGTATCGATCAGGTTTTTATATAAGCGCCCCGAAGGCTGCTGAATCAGTAATCCTTGTGTAATGGACATTGGCGCAAAATCCGGATGAGAACCGGAAGGGACGTGATACAATGTACCTACAAGATTTACATCGCCAACACGGCGTATCGTAACGCTGCGTTCGCCGTCCTGCGTAGGCTCAACAGTATACATTGGCGGCAATACCCGGGCTGGTTTGGCTATGGTACCAAATTTTTGATTAATAATGCCCAACACTTTCGCCGGATCGAATTTCCCCGATACGGTTAACACCGCGTTATCCGGCTGGTAATATTTGTGATAAAAAGCCTGCAGTCGATCAATAGGTACCCGTTCCACGTCGGCCCGGTTGCCGATGGTTGATTTACCGTAATTATGCCAAAGGTATGCGGTCGACATCAGGCGTTCAAATAATACATTGCTCGGATCGTTCTCGCCCGATTCCATTTCGTTACGCACTACCGAAAACTCCTTATCCAGTTCAACCTTGGCTATGTAGGAGTTCACCATCCGGTCGGCTTCCATATCCAGTGCCCAGTTCATGTTCTCGTCGGTAGCGCTAAAAGTCTCGTAGTAATTGGTACGGTCGGTGAAAGTGCTACCGTTAGGTCTTGCACCATGTACGGATAGTTCGTTAGGGATATCGGGATGTTTTGGAGTGCCCTTAAAAACCATGTGTTCCAGCAGGTGGGCCATGCCGGTTTCGCCGTAGTTTTCAAACTTCGAACCAACCAGGTAGGTAACGTTCACAGTGGCAGTTTGCTTGGTTTGATCGGGGAAGAGCAAAACTTTCAACCCGTTTTTAAAACGGTATTCGGTTATACCTTCAATAGTACTGATTTTTTCAGGCGCCGCAACAGCGACTGCTTTTTTAGGCGACTGGGCAATAACTTGCGAAGCACAGCAAGCGGACAACGCCAAAAACAAGGAAGTTTTTAGGGGGTTAAGCATGATAATGGTTGGTTAACAGATGATTTAAAAATAAAACGGCCATTAATACTGCGCCGAGTTAATAAAAATAGATTTTTAAATAATAACCCGCTAATAATATGCGGATTAACCGAAAATATTTTACCTGATAAAAAAATTCAGGCGTTCGAATTAATGGAGTCGGGATGGCAGGGTTCGAACCTGCGGCTTTCCCAATCGGTATTGGGACGGAATAACATAAAAAGCTTTTAGAAGAAAGTCCGAAGGCTTTGACCTATACCCAAAATAGTTCAACGTTCGGGGCATCGACTATTGGGTTTTTTTCAAACTTCTTATATTCTAATTTATCATACGGCAATTGGAAAGATATTTCACTATCATATTCATTTTCGCCTTCAAAAAAACTAAGTTTCCCTTTGAATTCGATTTCTTCGCATATGAATATAGGAACCAAATCTTTTATGTATCTCGGAAATCCATAAGAGCCGAACAAAGAAGTTTTATCTAAGTAAGATGATGTAATATGAATTTCATGAGTATACGAATTCCGCTCGTGATGTAGATGTCGCGGCTCTACCTGGAGCACTAACAATAAATCACTTACCCTGGAATAAGCATTTAACCAAAAAGTGTGAAAATGTAATCCTTCTGGAACCATGATTGAAAAGACGAGTTGTAAATATAAATAAGCTATCAAAACCAAAAAAGCATATTCAATCAGTTATTAAAACTTTTCAAATATGCTCTCCAACGATTCTTTTAAAGTCGGGATGAGAAGATTCGAACTTCCGACCTCCAGCACCCCATGCTGGCGCGATACCGGGCTACGCTACATCCCGAAGGGATGGCAAATTTAAAAAATGTTGTATTAAATCAAAATCTACGGAAAATGAACCGATCAATGATACTTACAAATATTATTTTATATTTTTAACCGTCTGATTTATTACGTTATATTGAGGATATTGTAATAAACAAAACCCCGGTTCACTGCAATAAAAAATATACAATGCAAAAATTTACTTCTCTAACTAAACCTGTATTACTCATTTGCTTTTTGCTGACGATAGTTACCAAAGGCTACTCACAAATAAGCGACGTGGATGCCAAGCTGGCTTTCCAAAAAATCAGTGATGCTTACGAGGCATCGGCTTACTACAATGCAGCTACACAGGCCGAGCAGCTTAAAAACAAAATGGGTAACTGGAACCCAAAGGTTCTTTACATATACCTGCAAAGCGTATACAAAGCCTATAACGGCGGCAAGGAAGCCGATAATAAATTTGGCAACCGCCACGAAACCTTTGTTGCCTTTAAAGCACTGTCCGATTCCTTTTTCCCGATGATTGATAAGGATACTTATCCTAAAGATAAGTTAGCTGATATGGTTACCGCTCAACAATACTTTGCCGATATGGCTGGCAAATCGGAATACCAGACCACCCGAACCCCTGAAAAGGCAGTGGCCTTTTTAAACCAATGCGCTATGCGATTTCGCAATTTTACCTTAGGTAATGCAAGAGATTTCGGCACGCACGATTTAAACTGGGATGCACCGATGGATAATACTCCTTACATTAACTTTAGGATCGATAGTTCGTACCTGCGTATTGTGATGGTGAGCAAGACAAAAAATAAAGACAGGGGCGCCTGGAATAGGGTATGCGTATGGAATGATATTATTGATTTGAAACACGCCCCGGCAATTGACGAGGGCAAAACCACGGTAGACGATCGTGTTTACATCTTCAACCACCACTATTATACTTTTGATCGTCAGGGCGATTTTGATAAAGTGGATACCATCGCACTATCCATCAACTGGATTGATGGTAAGCAATTTGCCATGTATAAATCTAAGTTCAGCAAAACCGCTTTGGACAGGACACCTTTGATTACAATGGTTTTCCCGATCGATCTGTTTTTCAACCAAAATAACAAGGAATTTATAGATGGTAAATACGCCGACCGGATAAGAGAGGCTTACAACTATTTGCTTACCTACTACGCCAAAGAAAAAATGCCGGTGATGGCGGTGAAGAAAAAAGAGGAAGTCAAGTCGCTTGGGTTTTAAATAAACCCGTTTAACCACCTGTTGCATAAATCCCGTATTAAATTTACCAATGCAAAAGTTCACTTCTCTGTTAAAATATGGATTAATAGGTTGTTTCTTGCTGTCCATAAGCACCAAAGGCTACTCGCAAATAAGCGATCTGGATGCTAAACTGACCTTTCAGAAAATAACTGACGCGTACGACGCATCAGCCTATTACAGCGCGGCCACGCAAGCCGAGCAGTTGAAAAACAAAATGGGCAGTTGGACTCCAAAGGTATTATACATTTACCTGCAAAGCGCCTATAAGGCCTACAACGGTGGTAAAGAGGCCGATAATAAATTTGGTAACCGCCACGAAACCTTTGTCGCCTTTAAAACTCTTGCGGATTCCTTTTTCCCGATGATTGATAAGGATTATCCCAAAGAAAAATATGCCGATATAGTAACCGCCCAACAATACTTTGCCGATATGGTAAAAAAATCGGCATATCAAACAACCCGCACGCCGGAAAAAGCGATTGCTTTTTTAAATGATTGCGCCAATAAGTTCCGTAACAGGGCTATAGGTAATGCCGACGATTTTGGCACCTACAATATTGAGTATGCCTGGCCTTTAGATGAAAGCACACCGTATATCAATTTCAGGGTAGACAGCGGATATTTGCGTATTGTAGTGGTTAGTAAGAAAAAAAGCCAAAATGGCGGCCGCTTTAACCGGGTGGTATTGTGGAATGATATTATTGACTTGAAACACGCGCCTGCAACCGACGAGAACAAAACAAGCGTAGATGACCGGGTTTACATTTTTAGCCACCACTATTATACTTTTGATAGGCAGGGAGATTTTGATAAGGTAGATACTATAGCCTTATCCATAAGCTGGCAAGCCGACAAGCAGGTTGCCCTATACAAAAATAAGTTCAGTAAAACGATGCTGGTTAAAACGCCAAAAACCGTTATGAAATACCCATTGGACATTTTGTTCGATCAAAAAAACAAAGATTTTGTGGATGGCAAATACGCTGATCGCACAAGGGAGGCCTTTGATTACTTGTTGAATTATTATCCTAAGGAAAAATCGCCGGTGGTTGTGGTTACTAAAAAAGAGGATGCTAAGGTTAACGGGTTTTAGTTTTTAACGATGATTTAAATTACTGATATGAAAACAGTGAAAGCCATACATATTTTTATCTGCTGCGCATTAGCGTTAATCTCGTTAACCAAAGTGCAAGCGCAGGATAATAACCCTTGCACGCAGGAATGGAGCGAATGGTACAATGTTTACACGTTTCAGCATAACGTAAATTTTCAGATCGCTTTTAAGGTACAGATCAGGAACCGGAAGGGCGGCGAATGCGGTACATCTTATTACCGCCTAAGTAACCCGGTAGTCATCCCAGGCGCGCACCTGGAGTTTAAATTTGATTATCGCAAAAAAGATGGATCGATAGGGACTGAAACCTTTGGCTACGAAGAATTAAACAAAACCGGGATACGGCAAAATAATACCGGGCAGTGGTATGTAGGCTTTGAAATGGTAAGGATTTACGATGTAAAGTTTTTTGACCCGGAAGCTGAAAAAGCAAAGAAAGCCGAAAAAGACCTTGACAAGCGATTTGCGAATACAAAGCTCCCTGCCATGACGCATATGGATTCGGTAAAGGCCAAATTACCTCGGATGCCGGGCGATGCGATGGGCCGCCGTGCCGATAACACAACCACGCCGAATGCCACTAAACCTGCCGTACAAAGCGTTGCTATAACAAACTATAACGCACCGGTTAAAACGCAGCAACAAATACAACAACAGCAATATCAGCAGCAGGCCAATACTTACTTAAACGCCGCGGCCAATAGCAATGGGGCAATAGATCAGTCCATGAATCTGAACCTGGCCAAAATAAATGCTGCGGCCAGTGGTAATACCGCACAGGTTGCCCAAATACAGCAGCAAATTAATACCCAACAGGTACAGGGCATAACCGAGATAGGTAACCAATTAGTTGGCCTGTTAAATGCCAACTCTGAAGCCCGGGAAAGACGAGAAGCTGCCCAGGCCGAAACCCGCAGACAGAACGAAGAAACATCCAGAAAATTAGAAGAGTACAGACGGCAGGAAGAAGCCGAAACGGCACAACGCGAAGCGGCGGAAAGCCAACGGCAGGCGAATATGGATCAGGGTGCATTAGGCCAATATCTTATAAAAAGGAAGAATAGCGAGATCCCTGAAACCATTAAAAAAGTTTTCTTTATCACCTACGAAAGGCCTCACAACTACTCGTCGATAATAAAACTTAAAACGTATGCTTTAAACGCCTATAGCGATAACACCTGGATGATGCAGGTTGATATGTTGAAAAAGCTATCATTCACCGAAACATTTAATAAAGACAGCACTAAGCGTATAGTAGGCTTTTTTACCTCTCAACAGGAAGCCTTAGGTTTGATAGAAGGCATCAAAGCCTATTTTAAAGGCCTGCCGCTTACCGCAGATAATACTTTTATTGAACTAAATGCCCCCGCAAACGCCAAGAAAAAAGACGACGATTTTTGGAAACAGGAATAACATAAAACAAAGAGGGGGGCGATTTCGCCCCCCTCTTTATTTTATGTTAAAAACGGATTAATAATCTTTTTGCACCAGCAAATTTACCGGCCCTATCAATCCGCTGCTGCGTAATGCCGAACCTTTTCCCGGTCCATTAATTGTCCAGGTTTTACGCTGCCCTTCAGGCAGGGATGCATCATAGGCCAGGCGGTTAAACCAGGTGCTGGTAATTTCAATTTTCAGTTGATTATCGCCCGCTATAACGGCATTCCCTAAATCTAAGCGGTAAGGAGCGCACCATAAGGTTCTTAAATAATGACCGTTCAGCGTCACTTTGGCAATCATATTTACCTGACCTAAATCAAGCAAAAGATGTGTAGTTGGTCCGGCTTCACCTGCTTTAAAAGTAGTGGTATAAGTTGCTGTGCCCGAAAACGCTTTAGCCTCGGCAGTCATATCCAACTCTTTCCATGGTTTAAGTTCATTTATCCGGATTGATTTTGGCATGCCCCAGCCATCGGGGAAGGCGATATCCCAGGGTTGGGTTAACTGGGTAGTAGTAAGGGTTTTACTTTGCTTGGGTATTGCAGCAAGATTTTGCGCTTTGTGATGATTGAATACTACAAAGCATGCCCCGGCCTGCGGCAAATCTAATTGAACCGAAGTTCGTCCGTTTTTTAAGATACCGGCAACCGGCTGGGTAGTACCGGCAACGGGGTCCCAAATTTCTGCCGCGCCGGTGTTATTAAAATCTAATGCCCCGTTAAAAGGCTGCCCTTTGGGAGCGGTTATAAAGTACCAGTCGGCGCCCTCGGTACGGCGATGCGTCCAAAGCGCATCACCCCCGGTTACGTCTGGCGAAATTTTCAGTTGTGTTAAGGCATCGGCTATGGGCGTACCCGATAGTAATACTCCTTTGCCAATATGATGCAAGCCTTTTTGTGTGCCCCAAAGGCTTTTTACCGCGTTGGTAAAGCGCGTTTGCGAAAGCTGACCGCCGCTTAATGTAGCCAAACTTGCGGGAGCGTTACCCACCACCGTAGCGCCGGCCCTGATCAGCGAAGCCAGTTTTTCCAGCGTTTGCGGCAGCATGTGGGTTGTTGCAGGCAGCCAAAGTACCCGGTACTGTATACCTTCAGGCGTAACAATCCGGCCGTTTACAACCGACAGGCGGTTCAATAAAACATCGGGATTACAGTAATCGTATTTATATCCGGCCGGGAAAGGCGCGTTTTGATCTGGCTTGCTGTCTATTTCATCGCCCAGGTACCATAACACATCCGATACCGGTTTGCCCCGTTCCTGCATATAACTTATCCTGGCAAAGTACCCGTTTAACTCCGGCATATCTTTCCACCAGGTTTGGCCGCGCAAAAATGGCGTACCAATACCGGCACCAAACGACGTGCCCGGTTTTAAAGAATCGGGGATGGGATTGTGGGTATAGGTATGATAAATTAAATGCGTAACTCCTTCTACAATATTCACATTGGCCACCTCTTTCAGGGCCTGCCACTGCTCATCCCAGGTAAGGGCAAACGATGTGAATGCTTCGGCCCCTAAGCGCGGCTTGCCATACATACGGGCCGCCGATGCAGCAGGCTTTATGGGCTTAAAATTTAACGACCCCACGTACCCATTGGTAAATGGCTGCCAAAACTCGCACATGGGTACATCGGCAAACTTGTAATATTCTAATATATCGGCCGGGAAAACATCGCCGGCAGCGGTCTCGTACGATACGGCCAGGTTATTAGCTTTGGCCAGTTTGGCCATACGACCATAAAATTTGTTGGTATATAAGTCGTTCAAAGTTCCCCGCCAGTCGCGCAAAAAGCGGAAGGTGGTTTCCTGGTCCTTCATTACATATCCAAAAACCGCCGGTAACCATTTCCGCAACTGATACCCGGAAACGCGGGCAAATTCAGCTTCCATATTATCTGTCCAGGTTTGTGTTTCGCATTCCCAGCTATCCATCAGCATACCGGTTAACAGGCCGCCGTTTAGCGCCCCGCCATTGCCCGATAGTTTGCCAATATAGCCCGCGAAATGCGCGTCGGCGCCGGTTTCAGATAGTTTGTTAGCTTCCCAGCCTGTACCTTCGGCCGGTGCAGGGCCGTTTTTTTTGCCGCTGTTTACGTGGCCTATCCGTAAAATTGTCCATTTGCCTGCGGGTGCATTCCATTTCAAATCGCCATTTGTATTCACCATTTTGCTGATATCGACAATTTGAGCCGGGTTGATATAACTTTTAGGCGATTGAACGTAATCTGTTCCGCTGCGATCTATATTACGCAGCGTCCATCCGGCTTCCGATTCCCAGTTGTTTTTTCGTGCGGCAGCGTAAAAACGGATGTACTGCAACTGCATATCATGATCATTATCTATCAATACCTTAAGTGATTTTATGCCTTTTGTTTCGGGACATGAAAAGGTTAGTGGTTTGGTATCCTGCCAGTTACCGGCGGGCACAGCGCCTGAGAAAAGTTCACAGGTTTTGCCGTTAAGTAATGATGCCTCTATTTTTATCCGGATGCCCGGCTCGTAATTCCAAGCGTGGGCAAAGCTGTTTACACTGGGCAGTTCAAAACTCCGGATAGTAACCGTATCGGCAAAATTAACGTCCACCCAATGAGAATTACCCGAGCCGACCGGCTTTAACCCCGCCGACTTGCCGTTTTTGTTGATCAAAAGATCCGCCCAATTAATATTATCGCTGCCGTTGACTGATTGAGGCACAAGTGGTATCCCGGAATCGCCTGCCGGGGTGGGGAATGCCAGCACAGCCACCTCTTTATAATCGCGCCAGTCTTCGTCGCTTGGTTGCGGTTTATCTAAATGCGTGGAAATTATGCCCTTGCCACCGTTAATGTCGGTACGGCTCCAGGCCAGGTGGCGCATCGCGTTTGCCGGCGTAATCCAGGGGCCGCCGGCCATGGCCCAGCCTGGGCAGTTTTGCATAGTAAATTTCAAACCCAGGCGCTTGCATTCCTGCGCAGTATGTTTAATGGCGTCTTCCCAAAGTGGACTAAGACAGGCAATCTGCGGCTCGACACCCGGCCACGGCCCGCCAAATTGTCCGTGAAATAATTGGATCCCCGAAATGCCCGACCGCGCAATGGCTTCCAGATCGGCAGTGATCCCTTTTTTTGAAACGTTGCCTCCAATTAAATGAAACCAGGTTTCGGGATAGTAAACTTTTGGAGGGGTTTTAAAGACCGTGGCATCATAATCGCCAAAAGGGCGGTTAAGTTGTGTTTTATTGGGCACTATCGGCGCAATCTGGGCTAATGCCGGCAATGCATTTATGATTAACAGCGCGGCGCAGGCTTGCCTTAAGATTTTATATAGCATAGGTGGTTTATTTTGGAGGATGACTTGTATTAACCAAGCCGGGGTGGTTTAGCAGATACAATTAAGCTAAGGTATAGCTAATATAAAAACAACTATCCCTTACTGTCCTGCTATCTTATAATTTTTCAAATTAATGTCATAGTTGAGGCCCGAGCGGGGGTGCGCTATACATATTTGCTTAATTTGCCGGCATGATCAAAGCCTACCTGTTAAGCACGGGTGCCGACGGGCATTCGCACGTGCAAACCGGGCATTTAGCCGATGGTGTGTTTACCGACGGAACATCCATCCGTTTCCAGGAAACTGCGCCGCATACTTATTTCGATTGGCATACCGCGCCCACCAACCAATACGTTATTTCCCTTACGGGGACGCTGCAGTTTAACACCTTTACCGGCGAGACGTTTACCCTGCATCCCGGCGAGGTTTTGATTGCCATGGATACCACCGGCAGCGGACATACATGGCAAATGCAGGGCGACGATCCCTGGAAGCGAGCATACGTACTGTTCGACCCGACAAAAACCATTAATTTTACTCCAGATAATATTTAACCCTACCTATGGCTGCAGATAACGCGAAATTTAAGAAACTGATGGAATTGAGTGCCGGCGATTACAAAGCGTTTTTGTACGATTGCGACGGCACTTTAGCCGATAGCATGCCCGCCCATGTGGAGACTTACGTAAAACTTACGGCCGATGCCGGCGTAATAATCGACCCGGCAATAATCGATGAACTGGCCGGTTGGCCCGTGCCTGATGTAATAGCAGAGATCAACAACCGTTACGGTAGCACTTTCGATCCGCATGAATTTGCCGCGACCCGGGCGCAGCTGTTTTACGATGAATATATCGAAACGGTAAAACCGATAGAATATGTAACCGACCATTTAGTCGCCAGCGCGGGCAAGGTTAGAATAGCCGTAGTAACTGGTAGCAGCCGCGCCGCAGCAACCAAAACTTTGCAGGTACTTGGTATCCTTGATTTGGTTGAGGTATTAGTTTGCGCCGGCGAAACCCCAAACGGCAAACCTTTCCCCGACCCTTTTTTAGCCGCTGCCCAACAACTGGGTGTGCAACCCCACGAATGCCTGGTGTTTGAAGACGGCAACCCCGGCGTAGCATCGGCCAAAGCAGCCGGCATGCCCTGGATCAGGATTGATAAGGTGTAAGATACCTTTTGCCAATATACTATGAGTTAACGATGTTGTATGTAAGCGCAATTCTTTTACTGTTCTAATTTAAATGAAGCGGAAATCTCAACTTCCCTGTCTGCGCTGCAGTAACAATAATTGACGTTTGATGTAGTTTTAAAATTGCCTTCAATAATGGTGGTGCCGGAATGATATTTTGTGATGTTAACCGTGCCGGCGGGGTAAAGTCCCCAAGTCATTGCATAATGGGTACCTGGTATATAAAATTCCTGTGTTGCTAACGGAAAAGACCCCACTCCCGAGTGTTGGGTGCTGAAACCAAAGCTTTGAGTGGCGTTTGAAGCATAAATTCCGTTAAAAAAACCTAAAGTTTGATATTCACTATAAAACTTTATTGTGTCTTTAGGGGTGTTAAATTTGTATGTTTTTCCCTCGGCTGTTATAGTAACTGTGCCTGTTATGGGGTGTTGACAAAGGTTAATGTCGCCTGCATTATAAACTACGCCTGCAGCAATTGTATAGTTAGGTATTGTTGTTATCAAACGGTTGTTTAAATCATAAATACGTATTGCTGTACTTGGAGCAGCACCAAGTGCTTGGCAGCTAATTATTTTAAATGAATAACTGCCATTAGTAACAGCAGAACTGTAGGTGTTTCCGTTAACAGTAATTTCCGCTCGTCCCGAAAATAATACTCCGTCACAATCATAAATTTTGCCGGTAATAGTTGAAAGGTATTTAGAAAGGTCTACTGTGAAATATCGATTTGTCGCTATGCCGGCTGTTAATGCATCGCATGAAAATGCCGTAACAAAATCTCCGCAAGGCGTGTATAAACCGAGGGTGGAGGGTAACAAAGCAGGGATATAAAGCAGGCAAACATTGTTTGAATTAAACCTTGTACGTTGAGTGCCTGTATTATTATATTGGTTGCTTGTGTTAACAAGAGAGAAGCCGGAAACATTAGGTAAATGAGCCCTTAGCAAAGCTGGCGGGTGTGGTACTGCCAATTGCAAAAATGTCAATGCGGTAGTTGACCCACTATAATAGTTGCCGTTTACTAATGATGCCAAACTATCTTCTTTCCAGATTCCGCTATCACCGTCGAACACCCAAAGTTTAACCGTTTGAATAGGATTGGATACAAATCCGAATGTGTAAGCGTAGGTCATCGGTTTCGATAGCTTTAAATTTTCTCCGGTCTGACCTTTAAGTTTAATAACCATTCCGCCATATGACTCAAGTACTACAGGCATCTTATTGGCATCGGTACCCCGCATGTCACCGGGTATTTCAGAATTAATTATTACAGGGTGGTCTGCCGGTATATACACATTAACAATACCTGTATAAATGCTTCCGTCATCTTTTATAACGCTGTTCGGCTGGAAAGTAAAAGTAGCGCCTCTTACACTTACTGATCCTCCATTTGTCGCCGTAAAATTACCTGCAGTTGTTTCAGACAATAGATTAACACTAAGCCCCGAATACGTAGCATTGCTTTCAACCACTAAAGTCCTATAGGCGTCAAAGTAACCAGTTTTAGTAAACTTGACTACAACTTTGTTGCTATCAATTGCCTTACCGGTAAAGGTAAAAATGCCGGCAGAATTAGTAACAATTGTATTTCCGTCAATGCTAACCGTTACATTCTCCGCCGGAGCACCACCATCGCTAAGTGCCGTGCCTTTGATTGTAACCTGTCCATTGAGCTTAATAGTAGTCGGGGGCGGCGATGTAATGGGATCGCCATCCGTAGCCAAGCTTTTTTTTGCGCATCCGTAATACAGCAAAGACAAAAAAACAATAATTATGCTTGTTATTAACCGCATGATAATCTATTAGTTGAGTAAATGTAACGTAATTGCTTAGTTTTTTAAACTTAATTTATTCTCTGCTGAATATCATGGAGAGTAATTAAAATAATAATCCTCTTCTTTGGAGAGCGCGGGCCGAGGTGTTATCTTTACCCCAAATGGATCGTCAGGATAATCAAACTTATTTCAAGTGGCTATATATATTAATTGGTCTGGCTGTACTGGTTAATTTCAGCGGTTTATTTGTGACTATTATTGGTCCCGACGGTACATTTTATGCCACTATCGCAAAAACTACCGTACAGAAACATGATTATGTAAACCTGTACGTAAAAGGCGCCGATTTTTTAGATAAACCCCATTTTCCGTTTTGGGTTACTGCTGTTTTCTTCGAACTATTTGGTTTTAAAACCTGGGCCTATAAGCTGCCCGGCATCCTGTTTTTAATGATGGGAGCTATCTATACCTATCAGTTTGCCAAAAGGCTTTATAATAAAGAAATAGCACTGTGGGCGACACTCATTCTGTTGACTGCCGAACATATTATCATCTCCAATAACGATGTCCGCGCCGAGCCCTATTTAACGGGGATGATCATTGCCGCCATCTATCATTTTTATTTGGCGCATACCCGGAATAATTACTGGCAATTGCTTTGGGGCTGTATCTTCACCGCGCTGGCCATCATGACTAAGGGTATGTTTGCCATCATTCCTATAGGTGGAGCCATAGCAGGGCAATTTATCTTTAACAGGCAATGGCGGCAGCTTTTTCATTTACGCTGGCTGGTCGCAATAGTGCTTACCGCGATATTTATCCTGCCCGAAATTTATTGCCTGTACCAACAATTTGATCTGCATCCCGAAAAGTTGGTATTCGATAAGCATAACGTATCCGGACTAAAATTCTTTTTTTGGGATAGCCAGTTCGGGCGTTTCTTTAACACCGGCCCCATTAAAGGCAGCGGCGATCCTTTCTTTTTTGTGCATACGCTGGCCTGGGCATTTTTGCCATGGTCGCTGCTGTTGTTCGCCAGTATTTACCAATCGGTAAAAAAGCAAATTAAAGGCACCATGCCCGGGCAATGGTATTGTTTGGCGGGTTCGCTGTTGACGTTTTTGGTATTCTCGGCATCTAAATTTCAGTTACCGTATTACCTGAATATCGTATTCCCGCTGTTTGCTATACAGTTAGCGGCTTATTTACATAGTATTCAGTTGCCTAAAAGTCGTAGCGCGGTGCAGGCGGTGCAATCTGTTATTGCGGTGCTATTGCTGATTGTTATAGCCGCCTTGCAGTATTTTTTCAGGCCATCGGCTTTAGCCTGGCCGGTTGTGGTGATTATGATCTTGTTACTGATCTTACTCATGTCTATCCCCAAGCATACGGGCATTGGCGATATCCGCAAAACCATCATCCGCACGGTAATCATCGCCTTTGTGGTGAACGTTTATCTTAATCTGGCTTTTTACCCATCGCTGTTAAAATACCAGGGAGGCAGCGAAGCCGCCATGTACATCAATCACCAAAACACTAACAATTACCCGGTAGCCCAAACCGGAGACAATTATAACTTTCCGCTTGATTTTTATATCAAAGACAAATTACTCACCATTGATCCGGTGGGTAATGGTCCGATGCCACCGAAGCCTTTCTACCTGTTCAGTAATAAACAGGTGTTAAGTGGCCTTGCCCAAAAAGGCTGGCAAATGCAGCCGGTAAAATCTTTCGGGAGTTACTGGATCTCAATGCTGAAACCCCAATTCCTGAATGCTAAAACCCGCAAGGCCGAGTTAGATACAGTGGTTGTGGTGTTGGTGAAGTAGGTTTATCACTATATGCACTAATATACTTCTCTAAAATAAAACGGCTTCCCTCCTTTTGCCGTATCTAAAAATATGAACGTTAAACAAATAAGGTTTGCATCTTGGGCTTTATGCCTGTCAATGTTATTAAGCCAGAGTATATCTGCGCAAAGCAAAAAACATTTAGAGGTTGGCGACGCAGTGCCAACGTTTACGCTGATGGATCAGGATGGTAAACCATTCAACATTAAAGACCATGTTGGTAAACATACGCTGGTAATCTTCTTCTACCCGAAAGACCAGAGCTTGGTTTGCACCAAAGAGGCTTGCCAGTTCAGGGATAGTTTTACCGAATTTACCGCCGCCGGGGCCAAAGTTATCGGTATTAACAACGGTACCGTTGCCAGCCATAAAGCTTTTATTGATGCAGATAAATTACCCTTTACGTTATTAAGCGACCCGGATAATAAGGTGCTTGATCTATTTGGCGTAAAAGGCAAAATGTTTATGACCGGCCGCGAAACCTTCGTAGTTGGCCTTGATGGAAAAATAGGTTTTGAATACGCGGGGATGCTGGAAGGCAAGGCTCATTCAGACAAAGCGTTACAGTTTATAAAAGCATCGAAGAAATAAGATATATTAATGTAACTTCGCGCACTATTTAACAAGCGTGATCAACCAAGCCTTAATACCCCGATTGGTTATAATACTTAATACAATATAATGATAATTTTAGCATTCTTTTTGTGCCACTGGTTCCTTTCTTTATTCTTCCAAACGTTTTTCCTGCATCGTTACGCATCGCATAAAATGTTTAAAATGAATGGGTTTTGGGAAAAAGTGTTTTATTTCTGCACATTTATTTTCCAGGGGTCTTCGTTTTTAAATCCACGTGCTTATGCCATTATGCACCGCATGCACCACGCCTACAGCGATACAGAGAAAGATCCGCACTCTCCCCATTTTATTAAAGATGTTTGGGGTTTGATGATCAAAACCAAAAATATTTATTTGGATTACCGCCGTTATAAATTAGAGCCTGAAGAACAATTTATAGACAGGTACCCTACCTGGGGCTTTATCGATCGCGTAGGCGATATGTGGATTACCCGCATCTTCTTCATTGCATTTTACATCGCTTTCTACGTTCAGTTTGCTAATCACTGGTACCTATGGTTGTTGCTTCCCCTGCACTTTATGATGGGCCCTCTGCATGGCGCTATTGTTAACTGGTGCGGCCACAAATACGGTTACAGCAATCACGATAATGATGATCACAGCAAAAACTCGCTGCCTTTAGATTTCCTGATGATGGGCGAGCTTTTCCAGAACAACCACCACAAAAAGCCGAACGATGTAAACTTCGCGCAAAAATGGTTCGAGTTCGATCCTTCGTACCCTATCATTAAGGTGATGCATAAGCTCCACATCATCCGTTTACGTAAAGTTTAAAAAGCCTATGATCAGCGCCCTTAAAATCCTTTTTAGTATAGTATTTGTTTGGGTGTGTTACGTGGTTGTAAGCACTTGCCTTGCCAGTAATCTGTTTAAGGAGTGGGATTTTTTAGGAAACATCCCCTGGATGCGCGCCACCCTTTGGGATTTTTACGCCAACATCCTGGTTATTTACGTGTGGATTTGTTACAAAGAAAAAAACTGGGCGTTTAAAATCATTTGGCTTGTTTTGTTGTTTTGCTTAGGCAGCATAGCCAGTGTAGGCTACGTGCTGATACAACTGTTTAAACTGAAGCCTAACGAAGGCCTCAGAGAACTTTTCGGGAAGCAAAATGGATAATATATCGGTTTGGTGTTTAGTGTTGATAAGCCTGTTGGTTTGCTGCCTGATTATGGCCGCAGCCTGGGTTTGGGCGCATAAAATAAAAAACGCCAGCGTGGTAGATATGTTCTGGTCGTACAACTTTCCGGTTATCGCCGTTATTTTATTTTTCTTTGCACCTGGTTGGGAAACCCGCCTGATTATGATCTGTACCATGGTGCTGATAGCCGGTGGTAGATTAGGCACCCATTTAGCAACCCGCATATTAGGCCATTTAGATGAAGAGGAAGGCCGCTATCAGCAATTGCGCAAAGAGTGGGCGCCCAATGCCGAACGTGCGTTTTTCTTTTTCTTCCAGTTTCAGGCTATCTCTAACGTAATATTAGCTGTTCCTTTTTTTGCTATCGCGATGAATCGTTCGGTGGGTGTATCTGCATTCGAATGGGCGGGACTGATCCTCTGGTTCATCAGCGTTAGCTGCGAAGCCATTGCCGACCGGCAGTTAGCCGCATTTAAAAAAGACCCGGCCAACAAGGGTAAGGTTTGTGATACCGGCTTATGGCATTACTCTCGTCACCCCAATTATTTCTTTGAATGGTTGATGTGGATGTCGTACTTCATCTTTGCCCTCGGTTCGCCCTTCGGTTGGATCGGCATCATCAGTCCGGCTATAATTTTATACCTGTTGTTAAAAGTTACGGGCATCCCGGCTACCGAAGAGCAGTCCCTCCGGTCAAAAGGCGATGCCTTCCGCGCTTACCAAAAAAGCACAAGCGTGTTTGTGCCGTGGTTTAAGAAGTAAGTCATTGAGTCATTTGCTGCGCTGTCATTGAGTCATTTTGAGTATTCCAATCCGGCGGACTTTCAGTTTAGGCATAACAGCATAGGGTTGTCAGTCAGAGCGTAGTCGAAGACTGCTGCGGAGAGGCCTGCCCGCCACGCTTCGACAATGCTCAGCGTGACACCCATTAACAAGTATTAAGTCTCTGCCAGCTTTTAGATCCTTCGCTACACACAGGATGACAAACCCCTTCCTGATCAAAAAATGACATTATCCTTTTGTTAACGTTTAGGTTCGTCGCACCTCAGGCATTATCTTTGAATTAAAACTATTAACAAATACATCCTACACTATGAAATTTACTTTTTATGGCCAGTCGACGTTTGAATTGGAAACCGGCGGCAAAAAACTACTGTTCGATCCTTTTATCACCCATAACCCTTTAGCTGCGCATATCGATATCACAACGCTTATGCCGGATTATATCCTGCTATCGCATGGCCACGGCGACCACATAGCTGATTTAGTCCCGATTCAAAAACAAAGCGGCGCTAAAGTGATCTGTATCGCTGAGATTGCCAGTTGGTTAGGCAATCAGGGCATTGAAGCGCATGGAATGAACATTGGCGGCGGTTTTAACTTTGATTTCGGTCGCGTTAAAATGGTTAACGCGGTACACAGCAGCACCCTGCCCGATGGTTCGGCCGGTGGCAACCCTGCTGGTTTCGTGATATTTGCCGAAGGCAAAAAGATTTATTTCGCCGGTGATACTGCCCTTACTTACGATATGAAATTACTGGCCGATGAAAAGCTGGACTGGGCCATTTTACCTATCGGCGATAATTATACCATGGGTATTGATGATGCCATTAAATCGACAGATTTCTTTGAATGTAAGAACGTGATAGGTGTGCATTATGATAGCTTCCCGGTGATTAAAATTGACAAGGACGAAGCGCTGGATAAATTCACTAAGGCGGGAATTAAATTGGAACTGCCGGGTATTGGAGAGAGTATTGAGTTGTAAAAGTAATAACCTCGTCATAGCAAGCAATAGCGTTGCTTTGAAGCGATAATCAATCAGGGTTGTAATGTAGATGTTTCCCCTCTTGAGAGGGGACGCACAGACGCATCAATTAGCAGAAACTTTCATAGGGGTGTGTCCTTTCGCGGGTAGAATTACACACCCCTGACCCCTCTCAAGAGGGGAAGCGCGACTTTTTACGCTTGGCAAAACATCAGGGGCAAGATGCTAAACCTGTGCCCCTGAAAAGATGAAATGTGATACGGTCGTCATCTGCAGAACTCTCCAAAAAACAAAACCCGGTTAAGCTTATCGCCTAACCGGGTTTTAGTTTTATTAGTATTGCCTTATTGGAAGTACTATTCTAAAATTTGTTAAAATTATTTTATCAATGGATTGATTAGCTCCAACGGCCACCGCCGCCGCCACCACGGCTATCTTTTGAGTAGCCGCCACCGCCGCCACCACGATTACCGCCACCGCCGTAACCACCGCCGCCGCCACGGTTACCACCGCCGCCACCACCGTAGCCACCGCCACCACGTGGACCTGAGCTTGGTTTTCTTTCTTCTGCCTGGCTAACGGCAATAGTTCTGCCGCCAATTTCGGTACCGTTAAGGCCGTCAATTGCTTTTTGACCAGACTCGTCATCAGCCATTTCAATAAAACCGAAACCTTTACTTCTGCCGGTTTCGCGGTCAGTAATAATTTTAACTGAACTTACTTCGCCATAAGCAGCAAACAGTTCCTGTAAATCAGCTTCCTCTACCTTGTAGGGAAGACTTCCAACAAAAATTTTCATCAAGTTTTAATTTAAACATTGAGCATACTAAGGGCTCAACGGTATCATATAACACCATTTTTTTAATAGTGTTTATTTAATTTCAATTATAGTTAAATTAAATTCAATAAATAGTATTTATTTATGGTAGAATAAAAATGTTTTTTACAACTACCTAAGTACACTATAAATTAAGTGCTTATACGGCGTACATGTGGGTATTGTTACCGGGTTTTATTTAATATCCGCAGTCTGCGTGAAATTAAAGGCAATTGCGCCTATATTTAAAAATTGATCACCACAATGCTTATCCAATGGAAATAGTTATCGCGGCGCTTTTAATTGTAGTCATCGTTTTAATTATAAATATTAAATCAGATCTGGCAAATAAACTGCTCGATCTGGAGCAACAGATCACCAACTTGAAAGCCCTGCTGCAAAAAGCATTGGAACAACGGCCCGCTACGCCTGCTGAAAAAGCCGCGGAAGTTCAACGCCCGCAAGCCGAAGAAAAGCCACGCATGGTGTCTGCTCCTGAGCCAGTCAAGCAGGTATCCTCAGAAATTTCCAAACCAGAAACTCCAAAACCAACACCAACGGTTGAATGGGATAAAAAAGTCATTTTACCGGCCGATCCTCCAAAACGGCCGACATCACCGGTATTTAAACAACCCGAGCCCCGGCCCTCGTTTTTCGAACGGCACCCCGATCTGGAAAAATTCATCGGCGAAAACCTGCTGAACAAAATTGGCATTGCCATTTTGGTTTTGGCTATCGCTTACTTTGTAAAGCTGGCTATCGATAATAACTGGATTGGTCCGGTTGGCCGTGTTGCTGTGGGCATGCTTTGTGGCAGTATTTTAATTGGCTTTGCACATCGCCTGCGCAAAAATTACACCGCCTTTAGTTCGGTACTGGCCGGGGGCGGTTTGGCCATTTACTATTTCACTATTACGCTGGCATTTCATCAGTTTCATTTGTTCAGTCAAACGGTATCATTTGTAATTTTAATTGCCATTACGCTGTTTGCCGTGGCGTTGGCTTTATTGTATGATAAGCAGGAACTGGGAATCATCGCCCTGGTCGGCGGTATGTCCAGTCCGTTTATGGTAAGTACCGGGCAGGCTAATTACAACGGACTGTTTATTTACCTGCTAATATTAAACGCCGGACTACTCATCATAGCCTACTACAAAGCCTGGCGTATTATGAATATCAGCGCGTTCGCGCTTACGGTATTGGTGTTTATGGCTGTGCTGTTTACGCTGCCACCATCGGCCGATTCGGTGGTATTTATTTACGCCTCCCTTTTTTACCTGGTGTTTTTCGCGATCAATATCGCCAACAATGTAAAAGAGGGAAAGGCCTTCATCGCATCTGATTACAGCATTCTGCTCATCGACACCGCTTTGTATTTCGCTGCGGGCTTATTCCTGCTTACCAATATGCATTTACCGCAATATCGGGGATTATTCAGCGCGGCATTAGGGGCAATTAACCTGGTGTTATCGTATATCCTGTTCCGCAATAAAAAGGTTGATACCAACATCCTTTACCTGCTGATTGGCATCACGCTAACCTTTATATCCCTAACTGCGCCAATACAACTGCACGGCAATAATATCACCCTATTCTGGGCATCCGAGGCCGTGCTGCTATACTGGCTTTTCCAGCGGTCAAACATCAAACTAATGAAGCTTACCGCCTTGGTAGTTTGGCTGCTGATGCTGGGTAGTTTGGGGATAGACCTGATCCGGGTTTATGGTAGCAGTGTAAATACACTTACTATTATTGCCAATAAAGGTTTTATCACTACACTTTGCGCTGCGGTAAGCACTTACTTATTGTACCTGTTAGTTCGGCGGGATACGCTTGAACAGCAAACTAAATGGGGCATCAATCCTCAACTTTTGCAGGGTGTAGCGTTCGTTTTACTGTTTTTAAGCGGTGCTTTAGAAATTAATCATCAGTTTTTAAATCACTTTGCTTATACATCGCTTAATATCATTTACCTGATGTTGTATACTGGTGCCTTTATCTGGCTCATCAATTTGCTGGTACTGCAAAGAGAAAGCAATGGTGTCGAAGCATCTATCAGGGCGGCCCTGATCGCCGCTGTAATTGTGGTTTATTTAATTTTTATTGGCGATGCATTTGAAGTGCAGCGATTGATGCTGGAAAAACAGATCCCACCGGGCATTCACTTTTTGGCGCATTGGCTGGGGGCGGTATTTATCGGCCTGCTATTTTATAGATTGATTGCAATGCTGCGGAATGATTTGAACCTTCACGACGGGGTTAGTCGGTCCGTTTGTGCAGCGATAGTCACTTTTCTGAGTTTCGAGGTTTGCCTGGTCAGCAACCAACTATTCTTTTCGAATGCTTATTCTTACGATAGGGTGATCACGCTATACATTCAAACCGGGTTGCCTGTACTTTGGGGACTGCTTTCCTTCGGGATGATGTGGCTGGGGATGCGTCATAAAAACCGGACGCTGCGGATCATATCTTTAAGTTTGTTTACGCTTACGCTGATTAAACTATTTGTGTTCGATATCCGTAACATCCCGGCAGCGGGTAAAATAGCGGCCTTCTTTTGTTTGGGCGTGTTGCTGCTTATTGTATCGTTCATGTATCAAAAAGTTAAAAAAATTATTGCCGACGATGAAAATACCGGTCACAACCCTGAATAAATACGGGGCGCTTTTGCTTTGCCTGCTTGCCAATATAGCCTTAGCGCAGGATGGCAGAAGCACGTTTAAATATCTTTCGCGCCTGCCGAAGGTTGATTCGGCGGGTTATTACCGCATTAATCTGGCGCCCGGCTTAACAGGTCGTGCCCTGCCCGATATAGCCGATGTGCGCCTTGTGGGCACTAAAGGTACGTTTGTTCCTTATGTAAAAAGCAACAGTTTGCCTATTACCCGGCAAACGCGTTTTGTGGTGTTTCTGCAAGTGCAAAATAAAATTCAAAATGATAGCAGCACTACCTTTATCGCACAGAATACTACAGGTACGCCTGTGAACCAGCTTTGGTTACGCTTAAAAAACACCGCTGTCAACCGCCACTTAAACATCAGCGGCAGCGACGACCAAAAAAATTGGTTTGCCATTACCGAAGACCTGAGCTTAAGCACTGCCAGCGCAAACGACAACAAAGGAGCCTATCAGCAACGTATAGACTTCCCCTCCAGTAATTTTAAATATCTGAAGCTGACTATCCCCAATAAAAGCAAAAGCCCATTGGCTATCCTCGGCACGGGTATTTATACCGATTTACCTGCCGAACCAAAGTATGTGCCTATAACCGGATTAAGATTTAGCCGTGCAGATTCGCCCGACCATAGTACACATCTTCGGCTTAAGTTTGATCTGCCTTACCGGGTGGATCGCCTATCTATCCCCATCGTATACAACGGCTTTTTCCACCGCGAGGTCAATGTTTACACCAATGATTCCGCACACACCTGGCTCACTTCCAAAACATTCAGTAACGATGATAAGGACATCAACCTGTCCATTGTAACCCGCGGACTGGATATCCAGATCATTAATAACGATGATGCGCCGTTGCCCGTTAAAAGAGTATCGGCCTATCAAAACCAAAGCTTTTTAATTGCGCGCCTGGAGCCTGGTATCAGCTATTATATCATCGTCGGCGATCCGGAAGCCAAGGCCCCCAAATATGACTTGGAATATTTTGCCGATCATTTAACCGGCACCCTGCCCGAAATCATCCATCAAAACATGCAACATAACCCAATGTACAAGCGCAAAGCCGGCACGGCTGCGGTAGGTGGAGCTAAAAAGAATTACTGGTTATGGGCAGGAATTGCTGTTGCTATCGCGGTGTTGTCGGGCTTAACGGTTAGTATGTTGAGAGAGGTAAAGAAGAGGGAGCAAGGGAGTTAAACGCAGGTGGCCGACATACTTGGTTAATTATGCTTCTTAACCGACAGCAAACCGCTTCCGGGTGAAATCGGGCAGAACATGATGGACTGTGTGGTGGGTAGGGCATTGGCTTCGGGCTGAAGCAAAAGCCTGTGGGTGCGAAGCGGGGCTCGAAGGCGCGGCCCTGTGGTTCTGCTCGATTTGCAGGGCAACGGCCATGTGCGGCGAAGGAAGCATTTTGCTGTCTTGATTTTTTTGTTACTTTTTTTATCAAGAAAAAAAGTAAGACGAATGAATCATCAATAAGTATCTACTTTTAAGTATTATACAATACTTTTCAATTCAGCCGCTCGTTTCAAGTCTATTGTATCCCACACTTTTGATACTTAACTTCACATCATGAAAAAAACAATCATCAGCTGCTTTATCATCGCAGCATTTGCATACAGCGCACAGGCGCAAACCAAAATAGCAGCTAAAGACGCGGCTAAGCATATCGGCGACAGCGTGTTGGTAATGGCCAAAATCTTCAGTGGAAAATCTTTCGCCAGCAACATGGTACTGCTGGATGTGGACGGTTTTAACCCGAACCAGGTATTAACGCTGATGATCCCTGCGGATGACCGCGCCAAATTTAAAGGCGACCCGGCTGCTGATTATAAAGGCAAAGATGTAACCATCACCGGCAAGGTTATAGATTACAAAGGCAAGCCCGAAATTATTATCCACGATCCGGCACAAATCAAACTGCTGCTAATTGATAACTCGAAAGGGGTACCTGCTAAGCAGTTTTAAGTAACGTAATTTAAGTTAGGAAAAGGGCATCGGCAAGATGTCCTTTTTTGTTTTGCACCAATGTTTTGACTACATTAACTAACGCACCATATCGTACACCGTTGTTCGGTTGCGGACGGTGCCGACTGGTATTAGTTTATTGAAAACTAATAACATAGTTGTTTGGCATAAAATGTGTAGTTTTATGGGCGTCTGCATCTTTTAACCCGGTAAAACATAAGTAAATGAATAGTTTAGACTTCCGCATAGCATTCCGCACGTTTTTAAAAGGCAAATGGTACACGCTTTTAAACATTGCCGGCCTGGCCCTTGGTTTGGCGGCCTTTATTTTTGTGGCATTGTATGTTGATAACAAGAGCAGCTACGACCATTGGAATAAAAACATCGACCGGATTTACTTGGTGGGGCGCGAAATGCCTACCGGTCCAACGGCATATACTCCGGGTAAATTGGCCGCGGCCATAAAAAGCCAATGCCCCGAAGTGGAAGAAGTCGGGCGGACCAATACCGCCCTATTCCAGATCCCATTTTTTACCACTAACGGCCGGTTCCTGATCAAAAATTGGGTAGGCGCCGATTATTCCATTGCTAAAATACTGGGCATTAAACCCAAGGGATTTAATTTGGATGCGAAGAGCACTGCAACAACTATCCTGCTATCGAAAACTACGGCGGCAGCGTTATTTCCGGGTGCTGAAGCCATCCAAAATAAAACGGTTTCGATGATGTCCCGCTCGGCTGGGATGCCGATGACTGTTGCCGGGGTGGCGGAGGATGTGCAGGGAAATACCAGTTTCAGCTTTGATTGTATCGGTTTCTCGCCCGATATCACATCAGGAAAAGACCAGAGTTACGCAGCCCAAATTTATCATACTTATCTGCTGTTAAAACCTGGCGCGGATGTAGCGGCGCTTTCTAAAAAAATCGACCAGATTTATAAGAACGCCGTACAAGCCGAAGATGGCCCCGTTGCGCAGGAAGTTTTGAGCAGGCCAAATGCCCCGGCTATTTATTTAGATAGGCTTGATGACCTGCACCTGAAACCGCACGATGGATCGCACGTAAACAACCAAATTGTTAAAGGCCTGAGCGCAATGGCGCTGATTATTTTGCTGGTTACCGCGGTTAACTTTACCAATCTCTATATCTCGCAGGCCAATAAACGCGCTAAAGAGGTCGGCATTAAAAAAGTAAACGGTATTGGAAAAAGGCAAATTGCGCTTCAGTTTCTGTTGGAGATTTTTATACAATGCCTGTTGGCTTTGGTTATCGGCTTTGTGATTGTGCTGATAGGTTTGCCTTACTTTAACCAGTTACTGAAGGTTAATTTGCTGATCTCGGGGATTAATTTAACGATCATAACTCAGCTAATGGGATCGTTAGTGTTCCTGACTTTGTTAGCCGGCGTTTACCCGGCGCTGATAATGGCCGCCTTTAAACCGGCTTTGGTTTTACGGGGCGATCAGCTATCAACCGCCGGCAAATTCTCGTGGTTGCGCAACGCAATCACCATGCTACAATTTGCCTTCGCCATTGTTTTTGTGATTTGCGTAGTGATTATTAACAAACAGGTTGATTTTATGAAAACCGAAGACCCCGGCTTTAAAGCGCAGCAGGTGGTTTACATAGATAATTTAAGCTTGTTTAATGATGCGCAAAAGTTTGACCCGGTGCGGGAGCGCATCAAAGCTATCAATGGTGTAAAAAGCGTTACCGTAGCATCGAACGTGCCGGGCGGAATTATCCCGGTTTCGAATGATTTTTCGGTTCAGGATAAAAGCATTGCCATGCACACCATCGGGGTGGATCAAGGCTATTTCGAAACTTTAAATATAAAAGTAAACGAAGGGCATGGGTTTCACGATTTGGCTTACGCCGATACGGCCGCCGCAGTAATTAACGAGGCCGCTGCCAAACGTATGGGTTTGGCGCAAACTATCGGTTCAACCATTAAAGGCTGCGGGGCGCTTTACAAAATTGTAGGGGTGGTGAATGATGTACGGTCGGAAGGTTTTGAAAAAGCCATTCAGCCCACCATTTACCTGGCGAAAGACCATTGCGGATTGAATAGGACGCAAATTATGATCAGCGCGGAGCAAAGCGCTATACCGGCCCTGCTTAAAACCCTGAACGAGCAATGGCGCGACATTAACAAAATGGACGGCGATAACTTCAACTATCATTTTTTAGATGAGCTATACGGGCAGCATTTTGCCAAACAGGAACAATTGCAAAAGGTACTGACCTGGTTCTCAGCACTGGCTATATTTATTTCGGCTTTGGGTTTCTTTGCCCTGGCGGCGCATGCCATTAGGGTACGGATGACAGAAATCGCCATCCGTAAAGTATTCGGGGCAGATACACAGCAACTGATGTTAACGCTCAGCAAACCTTTCTTTTACATCGTATTACTGGCCAATTTAATTGCCTGGCCGGCTGCGTTCATCATCGCACAAAAGTGGCTGGAAACTTTTGCTTACCGGGTGCAACTGTCGGTAACGCCTTTTGTTATTGCGCTGTTGGTATCCGGTGTTATTGTGGTTTTAACGGTTTGTTTGCAGATTGCGCGGGCGGTAAGGTTTAACCCGGCGGTGAAATTGAAGGTGTGAGTTTTGCTGTAATGCTGGCGCTCGTCTGTGACGAGTGCCTACCCTTTCCGGCGTCTGTGACGCCAACGTATGCATAGTGGCGTCACAGACGCCTTACCTCATTAAGCACTCGTCACAGACGAGCGCCAGCAAACGTATAATAAACAAGGTGGGGCAAATATTTGCCCCGCCTTGTTTTAATTCTTGTCATTTCGAACGTAGAGAGAAATCTTATACTTGCGATAAGCATCTTTGCTTTGCAGATCGTATAAGATTTCTCTCTACGTTCGAAATGACAAGGTTTTAATGGCAATAATCCAATGACAGCGCAGCGAATGACCCAATGACGCCGAAGGCATAATGACAGCGAAGGCAAACTACTCCGCTACCCAAACCACATCTACAAACCAACCTTTACTATCAAAAAAGTTAGTGATGGGTTTAAAGCCTGAGCGTGCGGCGAAAGTCTCAGTTTGGTTAAGGCTGTACTTTTGCGAGATCTCCATCCAAATGTATTCGTCCTTATCAAAGTGAATCAGTTCGGTATCAGGCAGGTGAACGGTTTGGGCTTTCAGGCTAACCAGGTAGCTTTTACACGATCCTGTTTCCGGATCGTACATGGCGTAGTGGTGAAAGTTTTCTATATCAAAATCGGCACCCAATTCGCGGTTAATACGCTTTAGTAAATTGAGGTTGAATTGTTTGGTGACGCCTTCTTTATCGTTATAAGCGGCCAGGATAGTCTCCGGATTCTTCTTCAAATCGAAACCGATGATCGCCATATCACCCGGGTTCAGATGGCGGCGCAATTCTTCGCAAAAAGCTTCCGCATCGGCTACCGGCATGTTGCCAATGTTGGCACCCATAAACAATACCACCTTACGGCGATCGGACAGCGTGGCGGCCTTCTTCAGCATCTCAAAGTATTCGCCCTGCAAACCCTTAATTTTTAAGCCGGGCGCAGACAACGGCAAAGTAGCGTTTAACGATGCAATCACATGGCCCGAAATATCGATAGGCAGATAAGTAAAATCGGCCTTTTGTGCTAATAGGTTTTTTAACAGATGGATTGACTTGGTAGCATCGCCGGCACCCATTTCAATCAAATCGAAAGGCCCATCACCCAGCATCATTACCTTGGCAATTTCGGCAGTTTGCTGCGTGAAAATCTCCATCTCGCAATCGGTGAGATAGTATTCATCGCAATTCATAATCTGCTGAAAAAGCTTGTCGCCTTCGGCATCGTAAAAATATTTTGCTTCCAGGTGCTTGGGCTCCGACTGCAGGCCTTTCACAACATCTACATAAAACCGGCCGTTAAAGGTTTCGGTTTGGCGGGCTTTTAATTTCAATAATGCTTCCATGGTATTTTTCATAGTGTTATCTGGCTAAGCGGATGCCGTTGAAAAGCCATCTTAAATTAGGGTGAAAAAAGTTGCGGTAGGTAGGGCGTTCGTGCCCGGCTGGTGTAGCCTCGGATGCGCCGCGCAATACCTTTTGGTTAACCATAAATTTGCCGTTGTACTCGCCAATGGCGCCCGGCGCTTTGCTGAAACCGGGATAAGGCAGGTAGGCGCTCTCGGTCCACTCCCAGGCCTTGCCCCATTTAAATTGCGTCGCGGCAACCTCCCATTCAAACTCGGTAGGCAGGCGCATTCCCCGCCACGATGCATAGGCATAGGCTTCGTAATAACTCACATGCGCGACCGGTTCGTTCAGGTTTAATTTCTGCAAGCCGTGGAAAGTGTAGACGTGCCACTCGCCATCAATCTGGTGCCAGTACATGGGGCATTCCACTTTATTATCGTTTACCCAGCCCCAGCCTTCCATGTGCCAGTGGCGGAAATCGTGATAACCGTTGGCGTTAATAAACTCCAGGTATTCGCCGTTGGTGACCAGGTTTGGGCTGATCTCAAAATCGTTCAGGTAAACTTTGTGGCGGTTCAGTTCGTTATCAAAACAAAAACCATCGCCGGTAAAACCAACCTCGTAAACACCTTCGCTTACGCGGATAAAAGGCGCATCAATATGATCAACGTTTGGCGATATGTAATCTTTAGAATAAACCGGCATCAGCGGGTTATTACCTAAAATGTATTTGATATCGTAATACAGCAACTCCTGGTGCTGCTGCTCGTGGTTAAATCCCAGTATCAATAATTCTTTTACTTCTGCCGATGGTTCCGCACAAAGGAAATCGTCCATCGCCTTATCTACATAGGCCCGGTATTTATAAACATCGGCCACCGAAGGGCGGCTTAAATTTCCTCTGTCGGTACGAATTACCCTTGCGCCAACGGTTTCGTAATAGCTGTTGAAAACGAAGTTATAATCTGTATCAAACTCCTGGTATCCCATAAAAAATGGCTTCAGAATAAAGGTCTCAAAAAACCAGGTGGTATGGCCAAGGTGCCACTTCGGCGGACTAACATCGGCTACGGGTTGTACCACATAGTCTTCGGTTTGCAGGGGGCTGCAAATAGCTTCGGTATGATTACGTATTTGGTGATAACAGTCTGCTAAGTCCATTTTTTATTTTTTGTCGAGATAATGCTTCAGGTCGGATATAGTTTTAACACCTAACTCGCCCGACTGTTTTTGCCGCATCATTAAAGCGTACGAATTATTGAAGCCAATAGGTTGTAACCAATTGATGTGATACTTTGCGGCAAATTCGCGTTGCACAAATTTGTAGGTTTTATCTTTATCAAGCGTTAAACTATCAATAATTTTAGGGTCGGGCTGCAGCAAAACAAGCAGACCGGTGCCGGTGTATTCGGGGTAAAAATCTATCTGGTTATTGGTCAGCGCGTCGAAGCAGATTTTGGTACCGCCCAGTCCGGTTTTGGTGGCCACATCATATTCAGTATAACCCTTGATGAGCATGGTGTACATCTGCGCCAGGATGTACTGCTCGCCGAAGATCTTTGAACCGATGCGCACCATGCCGTTGGTTCCGTTACGCGATGGTTTGAAAAGGCGTTGCGCTACCAAAAAATCCTTCGCCACCCGTTCAGGACTTTGATGCAGGTAATCGGTACGGTAATTTAACTCTGTCATCACCGAATCGTTAATGTGCCCGGCCAGCAGGTTCAGCGTTTTTTCCAGATCAGGAAATTGCTTTAAAGATTCCTGGCGGACGATGGGTGCGGCATAGTAAGGCGGGAAAATGCCCTTATCATCTTTCAAGACCATCAGGTTAAAGGCCTTCAGGCGACCATCGGTTGAGTAGCCGCTGATTACATCCAGTTCTTTTTCGAAAGCCGCTTTATACATCACCGCATCACTGATGACGATGGTATGGATCTTCAGGCCATATTTCTGTTTCAGGCCAAGGTCGCCATCCTGCCGGCCCATAAATTCGGGCGTAAAGCCGGCAATCAATTTACCCCCATAAGCCGACGGAATAAAATATAACGAGCCAAGGATAAGCAGAACAACGGGTAGTGCGGCAGTTGCAGGTTTTAGTTTTTTTAGTTTGATGTTTTGTAATCGCGATAGCAGGAAATCGAAAATAATAGCCAGCAGCGCGGCAGGGATGGCCCCGGCCAAAATCATATTGGTATTATTTAGCGAGATGCCGCCGAAAATAAACTCGCCTAAGCCGCCCGCCGCTATAAATGAGGCCAAGGTAGCCACGCCCACATTTATTACCGTAGCGGTCCTTATTCCGGCCAAAATAACGGGCATAGCCAGGGGGAGCTCCACCTTTAGCAGAATTTGCTTTTTGCTCATGCCCATGGCGGTGGCTGCTTCGGTGATATAAGCATCGATCCCGAGAATGCCGGTGTAGGTATTACGGATGATAGGCAACAGCGCATAAATAAGTAAGGCCACAATAGCCGGCTTTGCGCCGATGCCTAAAAGCGGAATCATAAAACCCAGTAAGGCGATGCTGGGTATGGTTTGCAAAACCCCCGCAATACCTAACACCGCACCCGAATATTGCTTTTTACGTGCAATGAAAATGCCCAGCGGCAGACCTATCAACACGGCAATAATCAACGAGATAAATGTTAACCCGATATGCTGCAAGGTTTGGGTAGCCAGCTTATCCGACTCCTGGTACATAAAGGCCCATAAACTTTGCTGATCCTTCATGATGCCTTCCGCTGGTTTTGATACTGGTTAAAAGCCGACATTAACTGAGGGAAATTAACTGACTTAACCGCGGCCCCATCCTGCTGTTTGATATTGATAGCTGTACCCTCTTTTTTCAAGCTTTCCATGGCCGACCAAACAGTCGAGTCAATGGGTGATAGCTCGGCGCTCTCCGCAATGGTGTCCCCCAGCTGTCCCCAGATATCAGCTAAGGTGGTGGTTTTCAATTCTAAAGCCAGGCGTTGCCCATCTAAAAAGTCGCTAACGAAGTTATTGGCGGGGTTAAACAGTAATTCGGCGGGTGTGCCGATCTGCATAATCCGGCCTTTATCCATCAGGCAAATACGATCGCCTAATTCAAAAGCTTCTTGTACATCGTGGGTAACCATGATGATGGTTTTGCGGGTCAGCTCGTCAAGCTGTTTAAATTCTGACTGTATTTTAGCCCTTGTAACGTTATCAAGCGCGCCGAAGGGTTCATCCATCAGCAACACCGGCGGATCGGCCATCAAGGCCCTCGCAAGGCCTACACGCTGCTGTTGGCCACCGCTCAGCTGTGCAGGATAGGATTGCAACAGATCAGCCGGTAAATGCAGTTTTTCTATCAGTTCGTTAATCCGGGTTGTTATTTTAGCCTCATCCCTGTTTAATAACTTTGGGACAACGGCCATATTTTCGGAAATGGTATAATGGGGGAACAAGCCGGTATTTTGTAACACGTAGCCAATGCCCCGGCGCAGTTCTTCGGGCTGCTGTTGCAGGATATCCTGGTCATTGATCAGCACCCGGCCCGATGTTGGCTCAATTAACCTGTTCAGCATTTTAAGCGTGGTGGTTTTGCCGCAACCGCTGGTGCCCAGCAATACCAGGTTCTCGCCCTCCGCCACATCAAACGATATGGCATCAACCGCCTTTGTGCTCCCGAAATGTTTACTTAGCTGGTCAACTTTGATCATACGCTAATCGTCAAGGCCCATAAAAAGATTGTTTAACGATTCGGAATACAATGGGTGGGCGAACACACAGTAGCGGATTCTGTCGTAAGTAATGCCGCCTTCCATCGCCATTTGCAATACGGTCATAATCTCGCCGCCTTGTTCGCCCAGTACGGTGGCGCCTAAAATCTTTTTGGTTTTCGGGTCAACCACGGCCTTCATAAAGCCACGGGTATCGCCGGTCTCAATGGCGCGGGCCACGTGGGCCATGGGGAGTTTGGCTATTTTAACTTTCAGCTTCTGTTTTTTCGCTTCGGTCTCGTCAATCCCCACCCTACCCAATTGCGGGTCGGTGAACATGCAGTACGGCAGTGGGCGGTCATCTGTTGTGTAATTTGTTTTTTCGATGAGGTTACGATAGACGATGGTGTAATCGTTGTAAGCGATATGCGTAAACGCCGGTCCGCCTTTTACATCGCCCAAAGCATAGACGCCCGGTACGTTGGTTTCCAGTTTATCGTTAACAATAATGGCTCCTTTGGCGTCGGTTTTAACCCCAGCCTTATCCAGTCCCAAACGTTCGGTCTGCGGGGTGCGACCAACCGCAATCATCACGTGCGAGCATTTGACCGTATCCTCTACCCCATTGGTTTTGATACCCACCGTAATTTTACCGCCAACTTTTTGTTTGAAAGATACCGCTTCGCTATTAGTCAGGATTTTGATTTTTTCAGCTTCAAGGATATTGGTTAACTCTTCCGACACATCCTCGTCCTCACGCGACACAATGCGGCTGCTACGCTCTAACACCGTAACCTTGCTGCCGAAACGGCGAAACATCTGCCCGAACTCCAGCCCGATATAATTACCGCCGATCACCAATAAATGTTCGGGGACCTTCTCTAATTCTAAAATAGAAGTCGACGTTAAATAGTCGATATCAGCTAATCCTTCAATATCAGGAACATAGGTTTTGGCCCCGGTATTTATAAATACCAAATCGGCGCTGAGCGCCTTTTTACTGCCTGATTTTAACGTAACCGACAATGTTTTATCGCCAGTGAAAACAGCTTCGCCTAAAATGATATCCAGGTTCTTGCTTTTCTCTAAACCACGCTGTGCGCCGTCTCTAAACTGGGTAACAATGGCATCTTTCCGTTTTTTGATTTTTGGCAGGTTAACCGATATGCCTTTGATCTTTACCCCCAGCGGTGCAGCATTATTAGCTATATAAGCCATTTTTGCCGATGCGATCATTGTTTTGGTGGGTGTGCAGCCATCATTAATACAAGTGCCGCCAATAAAGCGTTTCTCTATAATGGCGGTTTTTTTACCAGCTGCGGCCAGTTTTTTAGCCAGGGGCACGCCTGCCTGCCCGGCGCCTATAATAATTGCATCGTAATGTTTAATGGCCATGGGTTGTGGATTGTTTGTTGATGCTTAGTCGGCAAAGGCTGCTTTTCCTTACACAATAAAGTTACCGCATTAAACAAGAAAACAAGCAGGTTTTTGTTTTCAAATTGTCAGTTTATGCCGATGAAACGGGGCAAGAAAAATTTTTTTTAAAAAAGATTTGAAAAATGTCTTTTTGCGTTTATCTTTGCAGTCCCAAAACAAGAGGTTCTGCCTCGAAAATTGGGCCCGTTCGTCTAGGGGTTAGGACAGGAGATTTTCATTCTTCAAACAGGGGTTCGATTCCCCTACGGGCTACTTCAAACGTCGTTTTCTTACAAGAGAACGGCGTTTTTTTATTTAGGGTCGCCCAATAGGTAAAATTCTGACGATGCTGATTGACGCGGAATGAAGCTGAAAGGGCGTTATAATAAACCGAAGTTTGATTTTTAACTATTTAGTTGATGGGATATCAATTAACTCCTTTAGTTAGGCCTTTGGTAACCCTTTGCAAAACGGTAATATCCTGGGTTATGATTTCGGCGCTGCCGGTCATCCAATCTTTGAGTTTGATGGCGGGGTTTTGATGGGATGTGTTGAGTTTTATCCAAACCGTAAAAAAGCCATGTTCATTAGGTTCGTCAGTTAAAGAAGCTACCGTGCCTTTTATTGGAGCGCCGCCATCTGACAAATACACGTTTAAACGGACAAGCACCTGCTGACCTATTTTTACTTTGGTATAATCAGCCTGCGTTATTTCAACCAATGCAAAGGTATCGGTGGGGTTTTTGGTCGTATCCAGTTTTAAGGGAAGTTTAATGGTGTCCGGATAGCGGATTAAAGCCGAAACGGACAGTACCATTAACAAAATGGCACTAAACATTACAATACCCCAACGCACTATCCACGATGGCACTTTGGTAATAATATCCTGGATCTCGTCAGAATGTCTTTCGTCTTTTCCGGCCATGTTACGTTCCCAGTTCTAACTGATTTTTTACTAAACCATAATATTCGCCTTTAAGGGCGGTTAATTGCTGATGAGTGCCTTGCTCAATAATTACCCCTTTATCAAGCACAATGATATTATCGGCATTGCTTACGGTACTTAACCGGTGCGCCACTACAACTACGGTTCGGCCCTCAAAAAACTCATTTAAGTTATTCATAATCGTGCGTTCGTTATTGGCATCAAGTGCGTTAGTGGCTTCATCAAAAAATAAGTATTGGGGGTTTTTGTAAACTGCGCGGGCAATTAGCAGGCGTTGTTTCTGGCCCTGGCTTAGGCCGTTTCCGGCTGTGCCTATTTTAGTGTGCAAGCCAAAGGGTAATTCGGCTATATAATCGCCAATGTTGGCAATTCTTATTGCCTGCTGTAATTTTTGCTGATCGGGGAACTCATCGCCAACGGCAATGTTATTTTCTATCGTGTCGGCAAATATAAAGCCATCCTGCATTACCGTACCGCAGGCGCTGCGCCAGGTTTTAAAGCTTAACTGGTTTAAGGGTGTCGGGCCAATTGTAATATCACCTTGTTCCGCCTCGTAAAAACGCAGCAACAGTTTTAAGATGGTGGTTTTCCCGCTACCGCTCATCCCTACAATTGCCGTGGTTTTTCCCTGAGGTATAGTTAGGTTAATGTTTTGCAAAACCGGATCGTTACCTGCACCTGGGTAGGTGAAGGTGAGGTTTTTTAAGGTGATAGTTTTATGTTGTGGCAACTCATGTAACCAATGCTTATCTGCAGGTTCTTCATCATCTAACTGGTGTATTTCGTTTAAGCGCTCCAGGCTAATCTTGGCATCCTGGTAAGCCTGTACAAAACCCAGCATTTGTTCTATAGGGCTGCTGGCCTGGCCTACAATATATTGTATGGCCATCATACCGCCCAGCGTAATCTGACCGTCTATAACCGCTTTAACGCTTAAAAAAGTAATCAGGATGTTTTTGGCCTGGTTAATAAACATAGAACCGCCCTGCTGCGTTTGGCTTAGCGACAGGGTTTGCACTTTGTATTTAAAAAGCTTTGCCTGTATATGCTCCCAACCCCAGCGTTTTTGCTGCTCGCAGTTGTTAAGTTTAATCTCCTGCATGCCGTTAACCAGTTCAACAATATTGCTGGAGTTACTGCTTGAGTTTTCAAACTGTTTGTAGTTTAACTCGCGTCGACGTTTTAAAAACAGGGCTATCCAACCGGCGTAAAGCAGGGTAAACGTAAGCGAAACGATAAATATCAACGCGTTGTAATAGAACAGTACGGCGGTAAAAACAATCAGGTTGATGATAGAAAACAGTGTGCTTAGTGTGGTGCCGGTAAGGAAACTCTCGATAGTGCGCTGATCATTCATGCGCTGCATAATATCGCCGGCGGTTTTAGTCTCGAAGAAACTCATGGGCAGTTTCATCAATTTAATGAGGAAATCTGTCAGGATGGATAAATTGACCCTTGTGCTGATGTGCAGCAAAATCCACGAGCGGATAAAGTTGATAATGGTGCTGCCAATAAAAAGCATTACCTGCGCTATCAGCACCAGGTACACAAAATTGATATTGCGGGTGTTCACTCCAATATCAACAATAGACTGGGTTAAAAACGGCGTGATTAGCGACAGGAGTGTGCCGATGCCCAGGCCAAGCACTAACTGAATAAATAGTTTACGGTAGGTATAAAAATAGCGGAAAATACTGGCCCACGATACCTTAGCGGCCTCGTCTTCACCTGAATTATAAAACGCCGGGGAAGGGCTGATGAGTAATGCAATACCTGTGGCACCTTCGGGGTGGCTGAACCATTTTTTAGCGAATTGCGCCTGGGTTAGCTTCACCAGGCCGGAAGCAGGATCGGCAATGTGATAGATTCCTTTTTTTATTTGATATAGTACCACAAAATGGTTTTGCCCCCAGTGTAAAACACAGGGCAAATTGGTTTGAGTAAGCTGATGCAACGTAAGTTTAACACCTGTAGTGCGGAAGCCCATCTTCTCGGCAGCTTCGCTTAGCGCTAATAAGTTAACCCCGCCTTTATTTACAAAGCACAATTGCCGCAACTTTTGTATAGCTACGTTACGCCCAAAATACTTACTTACCATACGTAAACACGTAGGCCCGCAGTCCATTTGGTCTTGTTGTTTATAGTGGGGGAATTTCAACGTGTTACCGTTTTTTTGCTAATGTATACTCGCCGGAAAAATCTGTTGGATAATCTAATACCACACTCTCCGGCGTGTTTTTAACCACAACGGAACTCCAACCTGGCGTTGATCGTGTAGTAGTAAGGCCGTCGGCAGACATCGTTAGCGTGGTGTTGGAACTATAAAACTGGCCGTTCAACTTAACGATATAAAAGATCTTATTTTTGATGATGGCTGAACTAAAATATTTTAATGGAATCTTTAAAAAACAGGAGAGGCTGCTGTTATTGTCAAAGTGTATATCTGTTTGTAATTCGGTTGCGGTATTAATATGGAAAAGCGAATCTTTTAGAGATGAAACCCCTGTAATTTTGCTGCTTGAACCGGCAAAAAATCTCTTATTGATGTCAGTCAACAAAGAATCGTTGTAGCTTTTCATTTCAGAAGGACTTGATTTTAATTCCTCCCGGACTTTGAATAACCCAAATATCCCTAAATCTTTTCTTTCCAACAACGGGCAGGTTATGCTAATGCCGTCACCGATTTCATTTTTATTTGCGGCTAATTTTATAGAAATGTTGCCATAAATAATTTTTCTGATAATCAGCGGATCGGTTGCCCGCAGCATAATGAATAAATTTCTATCGTCATTGGCGATGATATAATATAGGTCTGTGGCCGTATTATGTGCTTTGGGATTTATAAACGGATTAGTTGGCTGGTGGTTACTGCTAAGGTCAAATGTCGCCCATACACTTGTGGTTTGTTTATTAGGAAGTTTTTGAGCGAACAATGTACTTATAAAAAAAATGCCTGTCAGCATTATAAAAAAAATTCGGCAGCGCTTTTTAAAAACCATTAATTCTTTAAATTATAGTTTACATTGAAAAATGTTGGATGATTTAGATCCTGGTCTTTTTCACTTACAAAAAGTCCTTCCCGAGAATAGTGTCGTCTGTAGGAGTATCCTGGCGAAACAACGTCGTCATAAACCCTCCCGTTTACGGTTAAATTACACTTGATTGGAAGATGTTCATCTCCTTTTAGGTTAAGAAATTTAAATGGGACAGACAAAATATAGTTATAGTGATGTTTAAGATCGAAAAATGCTTGTACCGTTATGTTACAGCTATTTTTGACGGAAATGAACTGTCCATAACGTCCGGTGAGCTGAAATTTGCGAAAATAATTTAATTTGTCTCTCGTAGATTTTGTATCGAGTGTGTCTTTCAAAGCTAATCCCGCTATTTTAAGTTCTTTGGCATTACTTTTGAAAAAGGTGTTAATCTTGATGGATAATGTATCAATACTTTTGTCTATTTGGCCGCTTTTTTTTGGCTTTATCTGAACATCGTTTAGCAAAGCCGTTTTATTAACGATTCCAAGCAACGGATACATGATCGAGATTTTTTTAGGATTACTGACAGATGATACTGTAAATGTTATACCGCTTTCCATGATTTTTTGTATTGCACTTGGATTTTCGGCGCGAACTGATAATATTAAATTGGTCTTATCATTTGTTATATTATAGAATAACATTGTACTTCTATTGTATATAAGTGCTTCGTCAATTTTATATTTCATCCTCAACGAGCTGAGGCTCGGCAAATCCGTTTTAATTAAAACTTTGTAAGTGTCCTTATTGTTAAATTTGAGGTTGGAAAAACTGCTCAACAGAAACACCACGACTGTTGAAATAATTATAATTTTAAATTTTTTCATAAAATTAATTGTTATGGTAAAAATACTTACCACGATATGGCACCGTGGTAAGTAATGATATTATTAATTAAGCCGGATCTTCAGCACATTCGCCGCATTCTACATCCAACTCGTAAGAGGAATAAAAAGACAAGCAAGCGTCAACCGCATCACCACAACTGCTAACTGATACGTATCCAAGTTGTTCATCATTGCTATAGCATCTGGCTATGCAAGTGATGTGAGAGTGCCCACCAATGACGTTTTTCATCTCAGCCTTGCTGAGCTTGGTAAATTTGTTCATAAAATTAAATTAATTTTGCCTCTATTATTTGGGTTGCAGCATTTCCCTATCCTGTTTTACCGAAGACAGGCATCTTCATTGTGGCCAACAATATTTTGCTTATATTTTATATAAAATATTTTAA
>Ga0116227_10000742_pt1 | contig 66661 bp, 55 predicted proteins | sample S1TSphgellanicum_FD_89693 | JGI IMG/M metagenome (GOLD analysis project Ga0116227, IMG submission 89693) | Host-associated microbial communities from peat moss isolated from Minnesota, USA - S1T2_Fb - Sphagnum magellanicum MG | ecosystem: Host-associated > Plants > Peat moss > Unclassified...
ACTAGTTTTTGGAGAAGATTTGCCAATTTTTTAATACCAAAAAATTGAGGGAAAAAAAAAACAAAAAAAAAACACACACACACACACACACACACTCCGCTGCCAACATTCTCTCATCTCTTACTAGGTGTTGTTTTTTATGTGAAATTTTGTTTGATTGGCGAATTTCTTTTTGAAAATTGGCAACAAAAAAAGTGCTTTTCAGGTTACCTAGTTGCCAGATTCCAGGGTGGGAAAAAGAGAAAAGAAAAAAGAAAAAAAAAAAACCCTTGAAAATCAGCAGCTTTTTGTACTAAGTTCAAGTTGAGTAGCGAATAATATACGAGGATGCTTTGTTTCTTTTTGTTTCTTTCAAGTTTTTGTTTGTAGCCATATTTGCTTTATTCATGTTATGGATCATCAGCACCTCAGCTACATTACAAAGCATTGGCAAAAAAGAAAAAAAAAATGGGCACTGATGATACTTACCCATGATCCTTTTTGCTCACAAAGAGCACATACATTCTCTAGAACATAAAAAGAGAGACAAAGAGAGAGAGAGAGAGAGAGAGAGAGAGAAGGATTCCACCCAGTGTATGAAAAGTTCCTTAGTCAATATTTCAAGTAAAAGAACTCCTGAAGATCTGTCACCTTTTTGTCAAGACGAGTTAGCAGCTCAAAACTCATTCATATAACCATTAGCCTAATGTTAATGTTAGTTATATGAGTCAGTAATGCCCTCGTCAGAGATCAGAGGAGGTCTTTACTACGAATGAGTGGGATCTTTATGCTTATACTTATTATAGGTGTGAGATCCGTCCTACTCTTGAAGAGTAAGCATAAATATCACGACCTTTTTTTCCTTTTTTTCTGAGGAGAGGGATATTAATGGCTATTTATAAGGTGCCATTCACATACACTAAGAAATTTCTTTTGAGTGCTTTAGAATTGACTTCAAACTTTCCAACTTTACATGAACAACTGTTAAGAATGAGATCTCTAGCATGTATGTATGATCATGTCAACTTCTTGGCAGCTCAAACTCATTCATTCACTTGCGGTCTGATGATTGGCTTCCAAACTTCTTCCAACTTGACACGGAGTCATGGGTGTCTTGTAAGAAGGAGATCTACCTGATGATTGGCTTCCAAACTTCTTCCAACTTGACATGGAGTCATGGGGTGTGTTGTAAGAAGGAGATCTACAATCCGTGATCATGATGAGAACTTCTTATTATGGTCTCTTAGTTGCTGCACACTACCATCTATGATTGACTCGTAGTTGAATCTTGACATGAGAGGAATGAATGAGAGAAACGAGACCTACCCACATTACATAGTCAGATAATTCACATGGCCTTGCCAAGTTAAACATGCTATTTGAAGCCTATGATCACCCTCAACATTGTGCGCAGAAAATTCGAAAATTGGTTAAATGTATAAAGCTCTTTGCATTGCTTTAAATTTCTAAAGAATCTCATTTTTTACCTTATCTAGCATTTAGGGGTTAATCGCGCTCTCAAGAGTCCTTTCCCCTTAATATATCCCACCTAGTATGGGTCCAACAAGGGTAATTTGTATGAATAGTGAAAGTGAACTTCAATTTTTTTTCCAAAGAGCTCGTACTCCACAAACACAAGGTTCTCACCCATTCATTATCAGATGATTATGTGCCGGGCTTGAAGGTCTTAGAATTTTGGGCTGTCAAAGGTACTAACTTATTCATCGCTATTCGGATCGAATGAGTGAGAGAGGGTCCATTTGGCTATATTATATAATGAACAATACATTAAAAAGAGGGTAACCCAAGCCTTATGATTAAAGTGAAAGCTCGGTGTCAACAATGGTCCAACAAGTCATGCATGTCTTCTTCTCCTTTATTTTATGAGAATAATGAAAAAGTTGTCCAAACATTTTACTAAGAAAGGGCAAGTGTTGCATGCACAAAGGTTGCTTGCTTTGCTTTGCTTTGCTTGTTATCCCAAATGACTTACCTAATAAGGGAATGTGTGTGGAGAAGGAGAGATGTGGTTTTGGTTATGAGAACTTTGTCAATCTGTTGTGTGTGTAGTGGAAGGGAAGACTCCAACTACACCTCGGAGGTTGGTTAAAATCACCCCCCTAGAAGTCTCTTTGTGGGGCGAACCCTTTGTTGTTGGGTTGGGAATAATTGTGGTTTATTTGGGCCAGAGTGAATCTACACCCACCAATGCACCATGACAGAGGATGGATGGATGGTAAGCAGCTAGGAAACAACTCTTTGTTCAGTTTCAGTTTCCTAGCTAACCATGGTGGTTAGCTTAAGGGCTTTTTTTAACCTACCTACCTACTAATAACCCACTTGCAGGTTGTTAGTAGGTAGGTAGTAAATTTAACCCTTAAGGTATGGTCACACCTAGTGTTATCTCCAATGTTAGAGTAGCATAAAAAAAAAATTAATTAATCATTAGCCCACACCTAAAATGCTAACTAACATTGTTAAATCTCAAGTGGCATATGGCATCAATGTTAAGATGGTGTTAATACCCATTGTTAACTACTATTATTTTTATTTTATTTTTTAATTTCAAAACCAAACATCCTGATAACTAAAGTCTCAAAAAATGACAAAATAAATTCAAGGTTTAGCATTCATTCTTGTTTAATCATTTTTTCCCTCTATTTTTCAAAAGGAAGGAAACAATCACTTTTGTAAAAGTGGATTAGATTGCAAACTCCAAAAAAAAATAACTTTGATATTAATTATTAGTTAACATTATGTGTGAACATGTTGAAATAATGTTTAGGAGGTCGATGATGATTTACAATGTTAAAAATTATGATTCATGACACTTTGTCGATGTTAGTTGCGAGCCCTTAACACCAAGTGTGACCATACATTTTCTTATGTATAAAGTATAAACCATCTACTTATCTAAAAATCACCGGTTTTCTTACATACCTAAATACAACACCTACTTTTTATAGAATGAGTTACCAAGGCCATATCAAATGAAGTTCATCCACAATTGAGTCATAAAGGGCATCCAGTGGATGGTGTGTTGGCGGGGTTTGCTTGACTTCTTACTTTGTTACATTAGTCACATGAAGAAATTAGTTTCCTTGTGCACTTTCATTGTTTTGCAAGTTGAGTGCCAAAAGGGTTTAACATTTATTGTTATTAACTTTAGCTTATAGACAAATTTTGGTGGAGGCTTTTGTTGTATTCAATTTGTTGGTACTTGCAAATCCTTGGGCTCTCACATTTATCAAACCTTGAGCAAGTCTCAAAGTTCATACTTAGAAGGTTATTGATGAAGTCATATTGAAGGCTCCTAAAAATGTTCACGAAAGAATATGGTGCAAAAAGCTCCTAGTGCACATTTATGTTTTTTGGTAATTAAAATTTTCAATATGTTTATTGACTATAATATGTAATATTGGGATCCACGTTAAACTCACAAAAGTTGCATGTTAAACTCTTATACGATATGTGTTTTGGGAATGGAAGAGATGGGAATCTAACAATTGAAGCACAATTAGTGGAAAGGGGACCTTGAAAAAAAAAAAGTGCTCAACCATGCTTGACCACAAAATAGAGATAATACTATTGAATTCAAACTTCAAATCATTGTCTTTGGCTAGTTGATTCTTAACTAGTGGTGTTCCAATTGAATCCAAAAATGAATGAAAATTGTTAATACCTCTAGCCAAATTCAACTAGGCACACAATTGGAACATCAATAGAACATAAGAGCTATTATAGCTAATGTGTGGTTTTCGGTTTACTATTGCAATTCTAGTTCATACATTTTAACTCAAGAAATTGAGGTTTTTAATGAATGATGAAAGAGAACCAAAACAATGATCCATTTTCAAAACATTTCTATTGCCTAACTCCCAAGTATTGGAACCTAATGAAACATAACCATTAATTATGAACTCATTAAAATTTTGCATGGAATTGGATCTAGAATCACCTTTGGACTTTACTTGTTTTAAAATATCTTTGAAAAACTAGACTAAAATTGGAATTGAAGGTTTTTTTTTGAGAAAAGAAGGTTCATTCAACAATTAATCTTGCTATGAAAAAAAAATGACAAGGGAAAAGGAGAGTTTGTACAAAAAATCAGATTAAATAAGGCATGGTAAGACCATGCAATGAATGGGCTATGCCCAAGACAAAAGAGATTGAATTTCCTCAAAATCATGTTTTCTCAAGAGCAAATTCATATGCTAATAAAAATGTAAAATACATAATGTCCATGCCATGTTCATATCTATTTTTCTTAGTTTAGAAAATAATTGCACATCATTTAGTTTATACATAATAATTTGTGTTCCTTGACATAAGATTAAAAACACAATTAAACCAAAATTATACAAGAATGAAATGAAAACAATGGAGTTTCCATCTAAAAATGAAAAATTGTTGTTGTATGACAAAATGACACTTTAATATTTCCTTTTATGAGTTAGAGATGTGTTGGTTTTTTAATTTTTAAAGAAAAGGAAATGAAACATTTTACATGCCATGCTTAGCATGGACGTTTCTAATATAAAAGGTTTTTTTATCTTTGTGATTGCAAATCTCATTTCTATCCAAATAATCTAATGTTGTCCAACTTTTCATTCTTTTTTTAATAAAATAATGATTTGAAATGAAGCCATATTTTTTAGATGTAATGATAATAATTTTGAAATTTATCATCACCTTAAAGTTGACATCTATTCCATTATTTTCAACCAATTGATCACAAATAATAATTATGCATTTCAACAATTTGGCAATGGCTCTTAGAATTTTTGAAACAAACAATCTCATCGACCATAAATGTTTTATTTACAACTAGGGACAAGCCTATGATGCTATTATAATATTTAAGTGTCAATTTACTAGAGATAACTCATCAAAACAATTCAAAACTCAATTCTAACAATATGATTGGCCATATTCGCTATTTTTCATCCCTAGGCACAAGCCTATTGCATAGACCCCATATATTTGCATATATTTTTTACAATAACCCTTGTTTTGTGTGTAGACAACGTTAAAAAACCAAGTGGAGCAAGAGACATGCTTTCTATGGGTTCCATCTTCTTCATTGAAAGAAGGCCATACTTGATGCACATGTGATTTGAATGTATTTTTAATGGTGCACCGAACAAGCTAATGTGAATAGGAAGCATGGCATAAAATTGAAGTATTGTGACCCATCCCAAACCAATTTTCCATCATTTTCCTTTCATTTCTTTGGGTTGTCCATCCCATGTAGAAGGTGAAACTTTGATTATCTTTGAAATATTTAGAGTACCATCTTTGTAGTTCATCTTTTTAAAATCTAAATGTTATGTATCTCGGGTAAGAAGATTAGTCAAAAATTTTGTTTTGTTTTGATGTGTTTGGATGTTGTAACTAGGTTTTGGAAGGCTTTTACACCAATTGATGTGTTGTCTATGCGGCAATTGATGTGTTCTTGTAGGGGGTTTCATTCACCTCATAGCAAAAGATTATGATTAAAAATGAAATGAAAGGGGTCATTGGAGGTGCAATTGGAGGCATGTTTCAAATGTCAATCAAATGTTGAATGGGGGGCATGCAAGGCCATGTATTTGGTGTCAACTTATTTCCATCAACAATTTCAAAGTCATTCAAGTTGTTGGCACTTATCATATTTTACATTGAAAATTATAGATTGGAAACGGCAATCCTAGACATGTAACAATTAACAACCCACATATTTAAAGTAAGCACAAGATGTTTGTTGTACATTTGTTTAAAGAATGAGTCACTTTTGCATGTTTCTAATTGTGACTAATGGTAGATAAAATAGTTTCTTGATTTCATGAAAAAAATTGTGCCTTGCATGCACCTCTCACAAAAATGTGACATATCCAACACTAAGGCAATGCCAACTACCTCTAGTCATTGTGCCACATATAGTATATGGAAGAAGTTGCATTACAAGCATCATCAACCTTTTTTTTAAGAAGATGCCCAACACTAAACATTTGCAACCATACAAATTTAGCTTTAAAATCTTCATCATAAACCTCACAATCCCATAGATTATACATAATTTACATCATGATGGATAATTAGATTTTGCCCTTAATAACCTTGAAGTTTGGGGCTACCAAATTCAAAGTGGTCACTACGCTTTCATTCCCAATTCCATTTGTGTATTTTGGGCATGAAGGGAAAAAAAAATTATTAACAAAATGTGAATTGGATCAAGTTGGTTGGTCTATTGTAGCTAGGCTATTAACATCAAGTTGACAAATGGGAGTTTGAGATTTGAGGCTCGGCTCCATCTTTGAGCAAATCATGTGAAACAACTTCTCTAGGTGTGGATATTTGCATTTTCATTGGGAAAATGGTTTAGGGTTTAGAAAACTATGACACCTTCATGCTCAACAATTGTATATGTTTTAGAATTCCTTAAAACTTTCAAGAGGTAGCAAGAAGTTTTTGAATCACCCAATGGTTCCCTAGTAGCAAATGTTGCACACCAAGTGCGGTAAAAACAAATTGACATGGTGGGTATATAGTCTTAAAGTCTAATTTTTCACAAATCTGAAAATGAGCCACAAATTTCAACTTCACCACCAAAATATTATGTTTGTCCTGTTGGTTTGTTGTAGTTTTACTTTGAAGAAACAATAATGCAAAAAGCATATTCCATGTCAAACTAGCAACGAGCTTTGTTCATTTGACGTCAAGGAACACAATTTGTCTTTTCTCCACTCCACTTTTTTCAAGTTTGAAATCAAACAAGGAGAAATTATTTGTTGGGAAGGGAATTGGGTCTTATTTCACAATACACCTTGACCTTGATCATCATCAATCATTGAATGTACCTTGTGAGGAAAACAAGCTTAAAGTTGCTCACATATCTAGAAAGAGACAAGAAAAACTAGTAAGTAACTCAAAAACTTTGTGAAACAACATTATTCAACAAGTCTCCCAAAAAATACAAATTTTTAAAAGTTTGGGTTGCCACTTTGTTCTATGGCTTGTCCAAAATGACATGGTACGAGTTTCGTACGGGTTGCTTTCATGTGGGGTCCTTTGTAAGATCTTTGTGAAGTAATAAGATGAATCCAACAACAAACATGAACTTGTTGGAACCTTTGTTGTTGTTGTTGTTGTAATGTGAATTATTACAAATATATGAGTGAATGACCTAACTCATTGCCAACTTGCAAGAGCTTGTGGGTTCAAAACTAAAAAAAGAAAAAATAGAAAATTTGGAGAGAAAAGGACTACCTACTATAATAGCTTGTAGCAAAGATACTACATTCACTACTCCACTTTCAAACCAATCAATTGTTGTGAATTCATGTTTTTTTGGGTTAAAATCAGGTTGGTTGCAAATGAATTTTACAACCTTGGAAGCTTTTTTTTTTGGGTCACATCCAACCTCAATTAATTTCTATGTGTTTTCAAAAACTTATTAGGTCTACATGTTATGAATCATTTTTATGCAAAATGGAGGCATATATCTCAATTGCAATCTGCGATATTCTTCGATATGCTCCTAAAGAAGTTGGTGTCTTGAATGAGTTTGGTAAAACCCCAAACAAGCTTTGTAGTCCCATCATCTTTGGGACTGACTTGCTGGCTTCTCAAGAACCTTTCACCCTAATTGAAGAGATTGACAAATTGAATCCCAGCACCTTGTGGAATTGCATTTCAGAATATACATCTTATGAGAAGCCATGATTAGAGCATCTCCAGCAGTGCTCCATACGTGATCCTCCACAGTAAAATTGGATGAAGAAAAGTACAAAAAATGCCGGTTTGGTTCAGGAAAATGGTTTCAGCTCAGCATAATTCCATAATTTGCGTTGGCTGGTTAAAGGCGCAACAACGCTCTGCACCTGCAGAAAAGAAAAGAGTGTAATAAATATGATCTGACTGCTGCTCAGTGTTTCTGATTGGCCCATCATGATAATTGGTCGAGGTCGTTTGCTATTAGTAGTCTCCCACCTATTTGCAGTCTCCCAGTTTCAGTTTTATGGGTGGGGTTGCAAAAAAGTAAATAACTAAGCTTGGATGAGAAAAATAAGTTTGCAGGGTCACATACTGAGGACCACTGCAGATGCTGTTACATAGATGCCAAATAGAGTCTATTATATCCTTTTTTGGTGTTGTGTAACTTGTAAATGTTGGTGTTCGGAGATGTTTCTTTGAAATCAATTAAGAAAAATTATCTTTCTCTATTCTATGTTCCTACTGGTTCAAGCTTGGGGGTGTGAGCTAATTGTGATTGTCTTTGTTTGCCTTCAGGTGAAGAAATGAATGATGGGAATGTGGGACCAACAGCTTGAAAGCTTGGCCATGATGAAATGATGAATGATCGGCAAGGAGACCAAAGGAACCCCCAAGAAACCAAAAGAATTAGGTGATTGGGTGCCACCCTCACAACTACTCTTAAAACTTACTTCATTGGTCATCTCTATGATGGGGATTGAATGTATATTTCAAAATAAACAAGCATAAACTATAAATTATGATGACATGGTATTCTTTCCTTCATTCCCACTTAGAACAGCTCTACCCATACCCCCCTATTTGGGGCTCTAGCAATATTTTTCACATGTAGTGTAGTGTGTTAATTATTTCCCAATTCCAGCCCATACCCCCTATTTGGGCCTCTATAAATATTTTTCACATCTAATAGAGTGTGTTAATTATTTCCGAATCCCCACCCATAAACATGAATAATTATACCATACAAAGTGAGAGACTATTTAAATGCAACAAGCTATGCCAATTATTACAACCAGCCAATTACAACACATTATTTTGTTGTTCAATGCATTTTCCAAGCACTGGATCTTGTGCACATTTATCAGTTTTATTGTCCTCTTCGCCATTATAAAAAAAAATTCATTTCATTCTAAATATATTAGAGTTATCCGTAAAGTCACCCTGTCTTGGGGCCTGCTTGCATCCATTATCCCCTCTTTCAGTGGTATCCCATAAAGTAATGGAATTTTAATAAATATCAGTATGAAATGCTGAAACTCAGCATTTAATGCACAAGGTTCGAGAATATTTACTATCGCTGTACAGATCAGAGCAGTGAAAATATATGTAGTAGTAGTGCTCAGGAGAAAAGGAAAGACAGGATGAAACTCCAGTTTACCACCAAAATTGATGGGAAACTTGTTTGGGTCCCAGTTAATTTGCTTTGTAAAGATTTCATTGCCAGTTACGTGTTTGATGCCCTATTATGCCGAAACTGAACGTTCTCGCCCCCTAATCGCGAGACTTTAAGAATACCTCTATTATGCAGATGAGTTTCTTGTTGTGGTGGAGCTACTCTTAGAGCATCTTCAAAGGTTCCCTCTCATTTATATCCATCATCATATTGAAAATTCGATCTGAATTATTCTCCTCTCTCAAGTCCCACCCCCTTTGGCCCCATTCTAGTGATAAACTGAAGAATATAAATCGATATATCATTTGAGCCTCACCACCTATGCCAATTGTTATCATTGACCAATCAAAAGTAGTCACGACTCACCACCCCGAGTAAACTTAGTGGCAAAATGGCAATTTCACACAATTTGATGACTATACTTCATCCAAAATTGTGGGTACACAAGTTCTTAGTAATGTGGGTGGAGACACTCTAATAAACAAATAAGTTGAGAGGGTCAACTAAATAAATAAATAAATAAATAAAAATTGATTGGGTGGTCATAATAATTGACCCTTGTGGTGGCATTTAAAATAGTCCCTCGACTTATTTTGTCCAATTTGTCTTGTTTGTGAATGAAGATGAGGGAAATAATTAACACTCTATATTGGATGTGGTAAACACTACTAGAGGCCAAAATAGGGGGTAATCCTAATTTCAAGCAGCCTCTTTACAATCTATCCCTAGTCATAGAAAACTTTCACAGCTGCATGGGTTCCAAATCCATTCACATGAATTGTAGACTAGGTACTTGAATGTTTTTAGAGAAAAATCTAATGCAATGGAGCTTGAATGGATCAGTTCAATATGAGAAGTTGGCAATGGGCACAATTGTAAAACTAAATTGATTGAAAGATGATCAAACTGTCTTTGCAAATTCCTAGCTACTTTGAAGCATCCATGTATCATCATCCTATTTATCCATGAAGCAAGGTAGTTTGTTTGTTTTGTACTTATAAGATCCCTTGAACCGGGATGCTTCAGATTGTGTTCTTAGTCTCTTTGGAAAGCTCTCGAGGAAAAGGGGTGCATCATCAGCTTCGTTTCATTCCATTAGGTGGTAATGGCTTCTAGTAGGGCAAGACATCATTCCATTAAGTGGTAATGCGCCTCTTCTTCAACAGCATATTCTACAAACATAATTGGTGTTCCACACCATTGTATCACAATCCCTTGTTGTGGGTGGTGGTGGTTTTCTTCAACTATACACTAGAACTAACCAAGTAGTGGTTCCATGGGTGTTCTTCAAGGTTGGTATCCTACTAACTAACTAACACCTCCAAATTCAAACCTCTTGTTCATTTTGTATCCCATGATTCTTTTGGGAGTTGGAATATGAGGTTTGCTTGGATTTTCTTTCAACCTCCAACTTTGGTTGCATTGTGGGTGCTGAAGTCATCGGCTTTGCCCAATTATTTTCATGTGGAAATGGTGGCCTGAGTTATGTAAATTGCCACATGTTGGAAAGCTTGCTTGTTGTCAAAGTTAGTTTGCACACGGCGATCTTTTTGATCTTCATTCATGATGAATCATTTTTCAGCCCCTTGGCAATTTTAGAGTACATATTTGTCCCCATTTTGTCCACATGAGTAGTGGTAGGTGCAATGAGTCTTTTCTTCTTCTTTTTTGTGACAATTCATGATTTCGAATGCGTCATTTTGATGAATTTGTGAGCCACATGTGCTCAATTCATTGTTACTAGTGTAGCCTGCACCGTCGGCCCAAGTGTAAACTGGTTACCCAACATGTTTCCTTTTAACACAATTTTTTTTGTAATTTAATTTGAATTTTAAATGTCAAAAAAAATTCAATATCTCCCACACCTCAGGTCTAAAAATTTCTGAATCATTTTCCTTAAATCCAACTCATTGCGAGCTTTGCAGAATATCAAGAGTGCACCCAAATTCCCGTATATTTCTTTAGTTTTGATTCAAATCAATTTTCAACTTTTTAAAAAATGGTTCAATATTCAATAACTTCTCCACTATAGGTCAAAACATTATGAAACCGACTCAGGGCTCCCTTACTCATCAAGGTCTTTCCAAGGGTACCAAGAGCCTGCCGTGGTTTGGGAGAACTCAACATGACCCCCCCCAAAAAAAAACGAAGGGAATTTATTTTTTTTCATTAAAATGATATAATTGAATATCTCTAAGTATATTAATTAGGACAATGTTTATGGTCTATTTGCCATCAACAGCCCTAATTGTCCAAGTGCTATTGACCATGTAATTTTTTTAAAATATATGATTTGACCTTTTTAAAATATAAAAAATTGGTTGAAGTCCAAAATCCTAAGTAACATAATTTAAATGGTTTCCATGATTCAACTTGTTGATGTTTAATCTTTAAAAGCTTTAATTTCATCAATATGTCCTTTAGTCGTGTAATTAGTTTCCAATCGTTTTGCATTTCTTAATCATCCCACTTTAAACATCTAATCAAATTCTCATTGTTCACATGTAATTTGATTCTTTTACCTTTAGCCTCAAAATGGTTGGAAATTTGTGGTAAGGATATGTGTGATGCTAAAAATTGAGCTTCTATCCAAACATGTTAAAATGAAAGAACTAGAATAAATTCATTAAGTTCCATATTTTTGACACCAAACCAATGTTTAATTCTTTAATCTTCTACCCTTTGTATTTGATGGGGATTGAACATCCCAACTATCTCACCATGAAATTTAATGAAAAATTTTGATTTTTCTTGATGACCCATTTCTATCAATGTTGATGACTAGAATTGTAACTCTAATCTTTACTAATTTGAAATAGTGATGTTCTTCATAGTCAAAGTGGCCACTATTAAACTACATACATGATTTAGCATTTTTGAAAGGGGAATGAAGTTTTCCGCAACTTGTTAGTGGTAGGAAAAGTTCATATGTTAGCATTAGTTCATGCTCTCAATTTCAAATAAAATTTAAACCCATGCAAGATGGCAATGCTAACTAAAAGTCATCTACTTTAGTAGTAGAGAATTTCAACATTGGTGGGGTTTACTGGTCTCATCCATCCATTAGTTGGAAGACGGACCCAAGAGACCCCACAATAATAGGTATCATATAATAGTTTCATCCAAAATCATCTAAACCTCCCAAAAACTTCATGAAAATAATTAGTAATTATCATGTTTAAAATATTTGGATTCTTGAATTTTTCATGCCTTTACCAATTGATTAATCCAAAATCCAATGGATCACAAGTATTTTTCGAAAACAAGTCCTCAACTCTCTAGATAGTATATGGCTTAAATTGAATATTTAAATACACATGACTAATTGTACATCTAGTTATACGGTTCAATATTTTTATGTACCAAACACATGTTATTTCCCACAACAAACTTTCAATTTGAAAGCATGCCATGTGTTACTACATTAAGGTCTTGACTATTATAATTTCAAATCCCATAAATGTTTTTTGTAATTAGCGTGTTTTTGTTGAAAGAATCAATTTACTTTTTATTCCTATCAATAGTGATCAAATGAATTTTAGTTCGACATGTTTATGATCCATGACAATAAAGATATTTACAAAAGGAAGAGGGCTTAGATTGAAAAACAACAATTTTCCATTAAGGAGATGAATTCAAGATTTGATCAACACTAACAACGGAAAAAAAATAGATTGGTAATAAACAAAGCTTAAGACTCTTTTTTTTTCCTTTAGGTTGGTGATAAAATAAATTTCAACTTGATTTTTGATTTATTTTTTCATTGCTATGAATGTTATGTGATAAATGCATCTTCATGATAAATTTGGTTGTTTTTCACCCTCCTTTAAACAAAAAATTGTTCTTATTTGGGCTTTAACTATTATTTTATTTTATTTTTTGAATAACCAACATTTAAGCGTGAATTTTTTTCAAAATGAAAAAGAGGCCCAAAGACAAGGTTATTCTAAAGAATAACTTTCATAATAATAATAATAATAATAATAATAATAATTTTTCTTATCATTGGCTTAAAATTATGCATGGTAAAAGTAGGTTTTATATTATTAAAAATAATTCAATGAATTTCAATAACACAAATTAATTTCATTGACATTTTTCTATTTAGCCTTTGATGTTTTTTCCTCAACTTTGCACACCAAGTTGGGCCTCCTCCATCCTTAATCTTTCAGGGTGACTCATTGCATTCTTGGCTTACCTTTAAATCTTGCAAGGGCTCAACCTTTTTGTTGTTCCCATGGTAGAGGATGGATTGCATCCCACAATGTGGTTTGAGATGCATTCACCTCCATTGCAAAAAAATGGGAAGTTTGATGTCTTGTGTGAGCAAACCCATGTCCTTCCACCATTTTCCCTTTAATCTTTTCATCGGCAGGTTAATATTGTGGTATTAACTAATGGCATTTGCACCTTGGCTAACATGGTCATTACCAATCCCACCTGAATAAATTTGTTTTTTTAAATTGCTTCATTTCATGAGGTGGTTGTAACAATGACAACTTATGCAAAGGAAGGACTTTACCATGATCACCACGCAATAGACGAATTCCTTCCCCTTGGTGTAAAGGTTTTTGGGTGCCTACACCAACAAGCAAATGATTTTCTTCACTGATGTGCTAACATGGCATGGTCAGCAAAGGGCACCAATGGCCCTCCTTTGGTAGTTTTATGTGCATTTTATAGGCAAGGTGTCAGTAATCTTGTAGAAAATGCAAGTCGTTTCTATTTTGAAACATGTTGTCATTGCAAGTGAAGGTTGTTTTATTCTTAATGTGTTTTGAGGTTTGCCTTCCTTTTCCTCCTTTGATATGTTCCTTGCAACTAGTGGGGGTTTTGGAACATAATTTGTTCCTTTGCCCTTTTGCGACCCACTTTGGGTTTTTGTGCTTTTGGTTCGAACTTAGGTCCTTTGGACCCTTTGTTTTTCCTTCCCCCCTTTGCTAGGCGCTTTGTTTTATAAAGCTTGTTAGGGTTTTATCAATTGTTGCATGTCTAAAACAAAGTAGAAATAACTTTTGGACCTTTCAAAATCACATTTTTCTTTGTTTGTTCCTCCCTCAAGAAAGTTGGTAAAATATTTTTTTGGGTGATTAGCTTGCTAGATTTACCACATTTTTTATTTATGAAGTTGTTGGTTTAAATCCAACAAAAAAGTAATATTCATAAAGAAATGCAACTTGAAAAGTTTTTTTGTGGCATCACAACATAAGGAAAGACATTAAAAAACCCATGCAATTCATAAAGGAACTTCAATGCAAAGATATTGAAGGCATTATTGGATTCTTTCAAGATGAGAATTCTACCACATTTCTAAGGTTACCTATTGTTATTTTGTGTTGAATTTTCTGCCTTTCATTATATGATTAGGTTAAATCACATAAAATAAATGGTCATAACTGGATGATTTTTGGTGGATTTAATTCAATTATATTTACAACTTTTACACTACTATATATTATTCCATTTGTGGAGGATGAATGCATATAAATGTATGTTTTGTAACAAATATCCCCCAAACACATTTTTATTTTGTATTTGTTAGGTGTTTCATAAATAGTACAATGGTCATCATAGCCCATGCATATAAAATGGAAAATGTTTAGGCCACATGATAGAATATTAAACCTATCACAAACTTACCAAACTTCATAGGTTTGTACAAAAATTTAATGAATTATGTATTATGGTTAATATGAATGATATTTGTATGTATTCAATATACTAAATATTCAAATGGGTGAAACATTGCTTTTGAATGACATATGTGAATGTTCATGTTCAATACACAAAAATGGCATAGTTTTATGCAAAATTACATTGCAATAATTACACAAATATAGTCAAAATGTAAATTGTATGTACTTCACATCAAGACATCACAAGTAAAAAAGATACATCATTTATATGGAATTTATATATATTTCATGTCATTTTTGCAATTTGAAGCTCATGAATTTTGCATGAACATAAAATTTTACAATTTTGGGATGGATCCCATTGAAATATCATGATATTGGAAATTTGTGATGTCTTTTTCTTTGTTGACTATTAAATGAAACCTTCATATCAAGATTACCAACATCCTTTTTTTTAAGGATGTTTTTAATAGGGTGTTTTTAGTAATTTTTAGCTTTAGGTTGAAAAAATTAGTTGAATGAATGTCCCATCTAGGTTTAGCACACGTTAGGGACTTCAAGGGGTGTGGGAGATAATGGGACACAACAAGGGTTGGCAAGGGCATATCAAGGAATGATGGGGGATGATGAGGTCACACCAAGGGACACTAAAGGACACTAAAGGATGACAAGGGGATGTCAAAGGTGCAAAATAATGTTGGGGAATGTCAAGGAATGTTGGGGAACATTGAAAATTTTGGGGACAATAAAAGATGTTGGGCCAATATGTTTCATAGTCTTCCTAACATTGTTGAAACACATCAATGTGACCCCAAAAATCTTTTATTTTCTTTGAACCTTCCCCTTGTTTCCCACCATTCCCCAAACTTAACCCTTCATTTCAATGGACATGTGACAATGTTTGATTAGTCATGATGAAAAATGATGGCTTTGAACCTAGAGGCTCAAGAAACACCCAAACTTTAAAGCTTTCACTAACAACCATTTTGCTCATGTTTAGTTATGTGTTTTGTGTGTGGATCAAGAACAATCCCCTTCTTGGCCAAACTACTCATTCCACCTATAAGGTGTATGCATTATAAGGTGGCTCACTTTTTGAAAAAACAAAAATCCACAAAAGTCCATTTTACAATGTTAAATTTTTGAAAATTTTTAATACCATGGGTTCAATGGTAGTAAAGTCCATGTATCAAAATCAATAAATTCCATATTAATAGGAGCCCACCTACATATTCCAAATATATACACCTCTACAAAAAAAATTGAAATCTAGAAATAAAAAATAAAAAATAAAAATGTCAAGGACTTATGAAAATATGGTTCAATTTTGACCATTCAAAAGTCCTTAATTAAAGTTTGATTATGATTTTTGAGGGAAAACTTTCATATAAAAATTTATTATTAGACGTGACATCATATATTGAATCCTTATAAATAATTTGGAATAGAATTCAATATGAACCTTTTATTTTTTACCATTTCAGTTTATTGACCAGTCTATATTTTTGTACTTCAAAAGTCCATTATGAAAAGTGGGTGTACTTTTATTGAAAATAATTACATAGGTATTAATCAAGTTGTTAATGTATAATCAACTTCAAATTCCCAATTTGATCATTTTTATTCTTTGTTATAAATGTCAAAAAAAAGGGCACTCTACAAAAATGGGCATCATGATTCAAAAAGTGAGCCACCTTAATGTGCATCACCCTATAAGATTACAACATATACACATTTGGTAGGTTATTATACATTTTTTGGTTATTTTTTCTGTCATTTTCATTTCATTCTTTGGATGTCAAGATCCCCTATAGGGATTTTGCAATTTGAGCCTTGAAATACACAATGACAAAGGGGGAAAATAAACAAACACAAAGCCCAAGTGTGCCCAAACATTAAATGGCAAGGCATTGACATCCTTTTCCAGTTATGACATGAATTGGTGAACTTTTTTTTCATAAAAGGGTAATTTCGTTTAAACATTAATTATTTGTTGATGTGAAATGAAGGATTGGCCCAATGGGTGGAGGAGGTGAAAATATATGCAGATGATTGGATGGTTGTGCATCAATGCAATGAACAATATCTTGAGGAGTGGTGATAGATGGTTGACAAAAAATTCAAACATTTTGATTCACATGTTGTAATGGGTGTGTCTATTGCATGGAAAATCACCACCCATTACATTGGTGGGAACAATATTTGAGACACTTGCTAAATTGATATAAAGCCAAGTTATGTGTGCATCATCATGTGAACAAAATTGGAGATGATACCAATTCGTGCACATTAAAGTGCAAAACCACTTGTCTTTAAAAGGCTAAAAAGTTTAGTACATCCATACCAATGTGAGGTTGACCAACATTGCTTTCAAACATAAGTAAAACAAAACAAATGTTGACAATGTTGAAAGGCACAAATTTTTCATCCTAATTGTGAATGGATAAGATTTTAATGATGTAGAAGAGGACATTGTTGAGGCTAGCATAGGTGACGATGATGTCACAAGCGATGACAATATGTTCATGCATCTAAACATAGACCTTCTAGGGGCTTATAAAAATGTTGGTGATGACATGGATAAACATTTGCATAGAAACCAACATGCTAATGGTGTTTTTATGGAGGTGGAGCAAAGGGATTGAAAAATGCAATTCAATACAACATTAAAGTGGCTTGTATGGTTTGGAAGAGGAAGGCATTGCCAAAAGTGTTAACAATGACACTTGGGTGGACAATGGTGACATACCACCAATACCTAAACACAAGCTATGACACAAACTTGGTTGGATGGTGTGGTGGTTTGACACCAATTGTACATATGTAACCCATCCTATGTGTCATCACCAAAAGGTGGAGATTCAATGTTGCCAAGGTATAACAAATCAAACTTCAATGGTGAAACTAATGGAACAACCCCAAGGACCAACGAACAACTAAAGTCATCATGATGTTGGCCAAACATGCATACATCATAATCTACCCCATATTGTGGAACCACAAGGTTTTCTATTGACACACAATGATATCATTGTTGGCGATTATGTTGATTTTTTTGGTGTGATTGAGAATTGAAATGCATCATGTCGTTCAAATAAATAAATCATAGGGGAAAAAAAATTCCATGGCACCTACTTGGAAGGGAATTGAAGCATGGTTTGCATGGATTATTATTGGCGTGTTGCAAACATGAAATATATAATCATAGGTGGGGTTTACATGGGAAAGCCTTGGAGCACAACCATTGGGGGAGTTATTGTAGATAAAGCCATTCACTTCATGAAGCACAAGTGTTGTGTACTGCCAAGTCACATGATTATGTGCAACCATCCTAAGGACATGGACCATGCCCATGCTATAACAATATGCCAAGATTCCTAAAAGTTAAAAGGTTGAAAGATGAATTTTGCATTGCATTTGTGAATGTGATTCTCCTTCAAATTGCACATTTTGCAAATGTATGTATTTAAATTTTAAAAGCAATATCATTATGAATAAAGCTCGTTCAATTGTGAACTACATAAAGTTAAGCTTTAAAGTCCACCTATTATTGTTGTTAAATTATTATATTGTACAAAATTACAAGTCATGTACGATCTTGTTTACAAAGAACCTTAATTTCATTAATACAATTCTTAAATTTTGATGTCATTTCTTACATGGAAATTTGAAAGATTCAAGACTCAATACCCCAAAGTATAAACAATATGATTAATCATTGAACATAAAAGTTAAAAATTGAGATGGAGCTTAGAGGTAATGATATGTGAGCACACTTATTTAAATAGGCCCAAAGGCCTTGTAGCTTCCCTTACCTAAACAACTCATTATAAATATATTGTAGCTTCAAAATTATAATTTTTTGGGCATATATATTAGTAATTACAAATCCATGGATTTCATCATTGTTGAGTTTTATTATTTATTTATCATTTATTTAATATGTGCATAGATGATAAAAATTAAAAGTTATTCAATAAGTTAATTTTTTCAATTTTATAAATATGTTTCAATTGTAAAGTCACAAGTGTTCAAAATCATACATTATAAAATAAATTTATCAAAAGTTCAAAATATTGACAAGATGCCAAAACCTAAGGTCAAAAAATGGGGTAAGTTCTAACAAAAAATGTTTTTAGATAAAAGAAATTAAAATGATCTAACATGTACAATAATCAATTATCAATTTAGAATCAACAACCTTTTATGATTCATCATAAAATGTTTATTGAATTCACATTTTGAATTACTTGCCTTCATCCATGGTTCTTTGTTTGACAAGCAACTAATTCACATTTGATAACCTTTACAAACCCAACCTCATCATGTTGCACTTGGAGTTGAATAACCTTTTTCAAAAGTGACAATATTGTGGTATGTTCACTAGATGAATCAAAATAAACATGGCCTTGTGGGTGAATACCATTCTTAGCCATAGGTGACGATAGTGGATCATACCAACCTTTAAAGTGTTTGGCAATGTGATGACAAAGGAATACTAAAATGGATTCAATGACCCTTGATTGAAACCCACAATGTTTGAATGCTCTTGGTTAATTTGTCATCCATGAAATGTCAATATGGTTGTTAAATGGCATCCACTTCTACCAACATAGATGGAACATAACATGGCATATAAAACAATTTGTGTGCATCATCAACAATTGAAGAAGCCATTTGAAATGCTATTGGTGTTGACAAATACGCAATTAGTATATTCTTTTAAGCCCATATGGTGCTTGACATATGGTAGACAACTCCCCACTATGAAGACTTCTAAATACATATTTTTAATCCCTAATAAGTCTAGACCCCATGTGAAGTTCACTTCAAAGATTTCATTCCGAATCTTCTTTAAAATGCCACTCCCACAATGAGAAGATTTAAATCCTTTATATGCACATTTGACAAGCATCATGTCACTTGACCCAACAACCAAAATAACAAATTGGACCTTGTTGGGGCATATCCTAATTTCTTAGGAGCAAACCAATGTTGTGTGGGCATATCATTTATTCAAATATACTTGCCAAATATGAGTAGGGTATATATATTTACCCTACCTTATTTTTAAAAAATCAATATACCTTAATATTTAAATGGATACCCAAGGGCATATAATTTTGAAAAATGATACCCATTTCATAACCTTGGATATAATTTTTTAAATGTTCGTACCCAAGCCTAATTATGTTTTCAAACCTCAGTAAATTTATTAGGGTAAGTTTCATTTAAACCCTAAAAATAGCTACCATTGTCTCACTTAAATATTAAAATTGCCATCACGGTCTAACTTAAACCCTAACATTTCAGGGCATCTAATATTTGTTTACAAGTAAGTTCTATGTGTATTTGACTCCCTCTTTATTTATTTATAAAGGTTTAATGTGTGGGTGTATTCAAGCTTTGTGAAACTTTGTGTGTATATTTGCCTTTTTTTAATGTTATAACATGAGATTCTGGAGGATTGGGGATTTTGCAAGGGAATTTTGTGTGTGTGCATCTACCTCCCTTGTTTTATTCATAGTAGGAAACTCTTGAAAACAAGGGAATTTGTAAGGGAATTTTGTGTGTGTGGTCACAGTTCTTTGAATGGATAGAAAATATTGTCCCACATGCAATTTTTGGAAAAAAATACCACAAAAGGCAATGTTAGATGTATGATATTTAAAATTTAAAATTACAACATTATCATATGGAACAAGCACATCACAAAAATGTTGAAATATTTTCATGCATATGAATATAATTGGTATTTTGGTAGTATTGTATAAGCACCAGATATTTGTCATGCAAAGAAAAATACCTCTTATACATATGCAATTATTATAATACAACCATTCCTTTTTGAAAAATAATAATAATTTGATATGTATACATGATACGCATTTAAAAACTACCTTATTGGACCAATTACATATATTGATGAACCCCTAAGATGATAAGAGTGCTAAAAGTTTACATTTTTTGTCTACATAGCAAAATACCTTGATTTTTTTGTGAATGGAGAGCAGTCAACTTCAATGCCTTATATATATTTATGTTTGAAGTTAATCATCTTAAAGGTATAGTCATATGGTTTATAAAGGGATTCCAAATTTTCAAAATATTCATAAAATATGACTTCTTTCCATAAAATATCAATAATTTCCATATATTTGAATCCAAAGTGGGTACAATAATGTCACATGTCATATGGATTAAATCTTTGAAGATCTTGACACATAGAAAATTGCGCAATTCATATGTAAGTTGGTGGAAATGTGTAAATTTTTTTTGGCATTTGAAAATGCTAAAAGATTGCAATACCTTGCTAAAAACTATCCACTCAAGCAAATCATAACTTTTGTGCATCCACTTCACTTGTTTTATCTATTTTTCTAAATGTGGAGAAACTTTAGGTGTTTATATCTATCTTTTTGTATACAAACACCAAGTGTAATGGTTGCCTAGAACATCAACTCTAGTCAACAACAACTATAGTAGTAGTCATTAGCCTAACAACCCAAGGGAAAGGAGTAGCCATCAACCCAACCAAATATGAATGAATTTTCAAGTAAGTTTTAGTTTTGTTGTTCCCTGACCAATTTTGTGAATTTCCAAATAAGTTTTCAATTTTTTGAATTTCCAAGTAATTATAATTTCCAGTTTTGTTGTTTTTGTGTGTGTGTGACAACAACATTTGACCTTTGGATGAGCAAAGGTGCACTTGATACTTTTGCCCTTGTGATTAATTTTTTAACATTGGATTGGGAACCAAAACATGTTACAATTGGTCTATTTGAAGCAAAAGGCATTCTGGAATTACCTTGTGCTAGTCAATTGCAAGTTTTGTTTGAAAAATACAAGTTAACTAACAAAATTATTTGTTAGGTGGGTCCAATTTTTTTAAGGTGTACCAAAATCTTGTTAGAATGTCACTTTTTTTTATCATTTTCAATCATTTTTACCATGTAAAAACACGTTTATAGATGATTATGATGGAATCTAGAATTTTAATGGTTTAAAATATAGTCATTTTGAAAATTTTGACAACTTTTGACTCATTATTTTTATGGGGATCAAAATATAAGGTAGAAAAGGACTATAGTAAGGACTAGGCCTTTTTCATCCTATGTGGTACACCTTAAAGGATTTTCACCTAGGTGAAAGATGAGGACACAAATTTGTCTACAATGACAAATGTCTTTTAAAGAATTGTTAGATGGAATAATTGGGGATATTGGCACCATTTTAAGGTGTTTATTTTTGGACATGCCTTTTCTAAAGCTTGTCAATATGTCACTTTTGATGAGAAGGTAAGTAAGTCTACAACCTGTGAGCATCAAATATGTACAATCTTCAATTCAATCTTTTATAACATGGCCAAAGTAATTAGGAAAAGGAAGGATAGAGTGGAAAAAAGCTTGTTTGGCTACAGGTTTGCAACCATGAAAGTTGAACACACCGGTGAAAACAAGGTTTGCATCCAAAGTGGCAATGTTCCAATAAGCCCTTGAATATAGGGATGTTATTCATGTTTGTTAGTATCAACAAACATTGGCTTTATAATGCAAAATTCCAAAAACACAAATTTGGGCCATTGTAAAAATCACTACTTCAATCCTAACCCCAATTGTATCAAGTTGTATGTTGAATCAATGTCACGGTTATTGGTTGTTGAGTGATGCACTTGCAAATGGAATTAACCTTTGTGTGAAATTGACAAGTGAGATATTTCAATGGAAATTTGACTGGATATTTGAATATACATGTAGCCATGTGGTATTTGTTTTTGGTAGTTGTTGGGTAGTTTTTACAAGTTTTGTTTTTTAGGCTATGTTGATGTTTTTTCAAATTTGAATACTAGAAAAATATTATCTAAAACAATAATATGAAACTTATAACTTTATATCATGTTTTCATACATCCAACTTGTCATATTCCACTATTTAATTTTCAAAATTCTAAAAATAAATGTGTGTGTGTGTGTGTGTGTATTTGAAAGTTTTTATTAAAATTTGATAGTGGACATGCATGGACAATATTTTGTGGTATATGTAAAGGACTTATTCCTAGAATTTTGATAGGGCTTTGTAGATATTGATTTGGAATTCCAAACTTAAATCAACTTGTATTAATTTCCAAGAATTGACCAAATGGTCCACACTTCAGTTGTCAAACATTTGTAAGAGTTAAGTAACTTGATGATTTTGTGGATGTAGAAGTAGATTTTAAAAATCAAATTGAAGAAGAGTTTGAAGACCAATTAGATCATTATGTTCAATTTGTTGATATGATAGATTTTGATTTTTAGATTTGCATTTATGTTTAGTAGGGCAAGTGACATATTGTCCAATGTGATCTCAATGCTTTCTCATCTTATGTATGTTTAGGAATTAACAAATTAAAATATTTTAATACAACTTTATTTCTTTTAATTTGATATCACATGTGTGCATTGTCCCACTAGATTTAGGCATGTGATATTTGATTAAATAAATCCCAAAGTGTGAAAAAAAATCATTTTAATAAATAAAATAAAAATATTTTACCTTTTTTAAACCATAACCATGGGTATATGATAAGGGTTACCTAGACCCTACCCATTTACCCAAAATTATAAAATTTGTTTACCCAGACCTTACCTAATGGAACAAACCAAAAAACATAATATACCCTTATGATTGGGTTAAGCCATAGTAAAAATAATAATAATTAGAAAAAAATTGTGATGGATGCCCACGATTTTATGCACACTTGGCAAATTTTTGTTCAAGGGAACAAACAATCCAACCAATGAAGGGACTATAGTCGATTCACTCAAATGGGCATAAGTGGAAATAATGAAAAAAGTGGGCACATTGTTCCTTTTATACCAATGTTGGGACCAAGCTAGGAAGGTTTGGAAAGTGCCGATTAGGCTTAGTAACTTGTGGTTTGCCACCTTCGTGCCTATTCTAGGCTTGGCAATGGTGGGAAAAATGCTAGGACACACCGATAAGCTTTGGCAACAAATGGGCTCACAATAAGATGAATGCCTATGAAGTTTAGCAATGGTGGGCTCACACCAAACCATGCTAGGGATGGCGTCAAACACAAAGAGAAGAGGCAAAGGATGTCAAGGGATGTTAGGGTCATGCAAGGAAAACGCCAAGAGTATGATGAAGACACTACGAGAAAAGATGATTCCTAAACCCTAAACCCTAACATCGGGGTCATGCCAAGAAAATGACTAGAAACACCAGTTTGATACAAGCATCCATCTAAACCATTTTCTAACCTAAGGATAAAATATGGGCACTTCAGACTCGGGTTAAATACCAAGCTAAAAAGCTTTATAGATCTTTGGGAATATTAAATACCCTTTCTCAAGCTATGTTTAGTGGGTTTAATTCCCATTACCATTAGGTATAAGTACATTACAAATGGATATTTTAGCTCCAAGTAACAAGTTTAGAGGTGAAAATTGAGGAGGGGTCATATGGCATTTTTTTTGCTTATTTGGGTTTGTGGGCATGCTGAAAATGGTGAGTTTTCAACTGGAAAAATGACTGGAGTATGGCATCAACAAGAAGAAAATAAGCTTAGGATTATATCATTGAAAAAAATGGACTCAAATAGGGTTATATTGATGTATTTTGAAAATAATGAAAACCGTTGGTACAAATTCGGTAGTGTTGTTCATATAGTTTCAACTTGCCAAAACCATTTCATTCGCCCATTTAGACATAGCTTAGCTTAACAAGTGCAAGATTTCATGGTATTGCCAAATTGCATCTTTATAATAAATAGGTGGGCAAAGTTTCCAAGGAGACTACTTTGCTTCTATTGACCTTTGCCTACAAGGGCAAGGATATTGTGTTTAGAATATAGTAGCTTAAGGGATTTTGGCCCCTAAGTCATAAATAATAAGTCTATTTTTTATATGAGGATTTTTGAAAGACGATATTTTGGCTTTTTGTTGAAACTTGAGATTATTAGGTACAGAGTTATGATCATATCTTGAAGGATTTTGGTTTGTTTTAGAGGATTTTTTTTTAAGATCATATTTTTGCATGGTGAAAACATTTAAGTTTTCATAATTCTCCTTTTGCCTTAAGATACTTTTTAAATTGGAGATGGTAAGGGTGACACACCCCTTGTTCTTCATAAGTAAATTCACTACACCTAAAAACAACACTATGCCAAAGAATTTGCCCTAAAAGGTGATGATTGTCCTTAAGTCCTTACCTTAAAAAAAAAACCCTCAATTCAAGGGACCTTACTGGCTGCAATTTGTGCCCTCTCTTGCAGGGGCTGGAGGGCCGTTATGTGTACTGATGACCTCCGCCGGCGTGCATTCTGTTTTGTGAAACGCCCACCTTCAGGGCCCATGGGCGCAGTACACATCAGTTTTTTTTTTCTCTTATGAATTTTGTGATATAGCCCAAAGTGATGAGCATGCACAGGAAGATTTAGCCAAAAATGACAATCACCCATTGGAAGAAAAAGATGTATAGCCAAATCTGGCTATAAACCAAATATGAAACTACAATTTTTTAATCATCCTTTGTGACTATAACATTCTTGGCTAGTTTTATTGTAACTAAATATATCAATCTGGTGATTGAAACTCCCCAAAATCACTTTTTAAAATTTTATTTATTTATTTATTTATTTATATTTAAAATTTTTTTGCATTCATTCACTGGCTAAAACCCAATTTGCCAGGAACAAAAAGGCTGGCTCCCATGCAGCTCCCTTTACAGCACCCAACTTGGTTCTGTGCAGTTGCGCTGCATGGTTCTGGGTCTGTGCATGTTCTGTTCTGCAGAAAAATAAAACTAGATTCAAACAGACTTCCAACCAATTGCAATCAGTCCCTGAGCAGAACCATGCACGGTGCTGCACAGGAGTTTGATGGGTGGGTTGTTTTATCGTCCTGCCAAGAAACTTGTCATAAGCCAAGATCAGCAGACCGGGAGGTGCTTTCAAGCAATCAATGCAAATATGATGCACTTGAATTGCTTATGAGTGCACATTTCTGTCAAGCACTCAGAGAATTCCCTCTTAAGTGTATTCTTTGGAGGTCACGTTATATCCATGAATATCCCTCTTACAAAAGAGGAGGGATCTTACACCTACTCCTTAAGAGCGGGGAGTAAAGACCCTTCCCCTTGCATGCCTTGTGATCTACATAAAGAACTGGTAGAATTTTTCTAGTGTATGAGGAAGGTGCCTTATCCTCAATCAAGTTTTTGTCGAGTTTTTGAGTTGACAGAGGATGTCACCTTATGCATAAGGTGCCTCCTCTCATTCTCAAACAAAGTCACAGCCATTTCAAATTTTACCAGATCTTTGCACCAGGTAAAGGACTAAGGACCTTGAATGGGATGGTTCAGGAAATTTGAGTCTTGTGCACTGGACCCTCATTCCCAAAACTTCCCCATTCTTGGTCCTTACCTCTACACATATGTTTAAGTTCATGATAACGTTCACCTTGTGCTTTAAGATGGGTGAAGCCCACAGTTGGAAGACATTCCCAAAATGCAGGGCTAATCTCAGCTACCGCCTCATCCTATGCCCCTTCTTTCAGGAGTGCTCCCACCTTGTTAGTTTATCCTACAGCCTTGGCAGAGAGTAAGAGTGGTGCTCTCAGAGCTGAAGTTGTGAAAGTCTTCTGGACACTAACACCCTGCAGGAAATCTCATTTACTCCACCACAACTCAAACCAGTATTCTCCAGCAACTGCTTCCAGAATCCATGGACAAAGCAATTCATCCCCAACAAGGGCCGGTGAGTGCTGCTTGGATTCTTTTAGCCAGCCATTATGTCAACAAGGAAAGGTGGTTCAATCGATTCTCCCCACCAATAGTACACATTCAAAGAGAAGTTTCAGCAATAAGAACTGACTTGCAGGAATGACCACTGAAGGAGGTACCCATTTACAGCTCAAGCTTGACTTCTGCATTTCTTCTGTCCAGGAGAATTCAACTCAACACCAAAGCAGTAGCCTCTCTCATATAACCAAACAATCTCCAAGCTTACAGAAGCTACCATGGTGGAGAAAGGCAGAGAAAGAGATGGGAATAAGGATTTGGGAAAGTTCCCTGTACCAAGAGACTTCAGTGGAACATATTGTGAAGCAGAACTTCCAAACAAATTTCAGAACAAAGTCAAAGGGCATCTTCTGCTTTGCCAAAGACCAGCTCACAGGACTTCTCTCTTGCTTTCTCTCTGATGAGTAATTCAAGCTTGCTGTGAAAATGTCATTCACATAGTCTCTGTCAGCCTATATGCAGAAGCTCCTTTTTGTGCAATCAATATTGCTCTTCACTGAGGACCATACAATCAAAATTTGAGCTGACACAAAGGCTGAACTGCTAATGCAATTCTTTGTGCAACAAGATGCCATAATGTAGCAAAGAAGGATGTGACCATCAGGAGCTCAGATATTGAAAACAGTAAACAAGAATAATGTGACCATCAGGAGCTCATGTACTGAAAACTGCAAACAAGAAAATGTGACCATCAGGAGCTCATGTATTGAAAACAGTATGTAGCACTGAGCGAACCAGAACATCACATGCACATATCATGATGAAGTGTTTTCCTCATATGCACTTTCTTGCAGAAACTCTCAAAGGATTGCATTTGAAGATGTGCAGGTGCAAGAGTATAGTGCAGGAAAACAAAATTTGAAAGGGAAGTTGAAAGAAACTTTCACCGTGGGTGGGTGGCTACTACTACTCTTTGAAATCATCCTTGTCATCTGCCGGAATCGGTCTGTTTCTCCAAAAGACAGCCAAACCACTCCCACCCAGTGCCATGAAGACCACGCTCACAGCTGACGGCACTGCAACAAGAGGGTTACTGAAATGCTTTTGAGCCAAAAGAAACCCTAATGCTGAGCTCTGCATTCCGCACTCGATCGAGATCGTCCTGGATGTCGATTCTCCAAACCTGAAAAACTTGGAAAGAAAGTAACCAAGGAGGAAAGCTGCAGCATGCAAGATTGCTACTGGCACGATGAGCTGAGCTCCTTGAGCAACAAGCACATCTGAGACTTGACCTATAGGACTTGCACACAACAAAGTTGTCATGATCACTCCAACCAGGGGGGTTACAGTGATGATCTTTTCTACAACAGTGGGGAAAAGCTCATGAGCAAGCACACCCACAATGGTCGGCATAAGAACTACTTGGAATGTGCTTATTGCAAGTCCTACTGCATCTACAGGTACCAACTGGCCTGCAAGAAGCTTGGTGAGCAATGGGGTCATGAAAATGGCACCGATGGTGGAAGCTGTGGTCATGAGAACGGAGAGAGCTACATTGCCCTTAGAGATGTAAGTGGCGACATTAGATGCTTGACCTCCGGGACAGCAGGAGACAAGAATCAGTCCTGTTGCTAAAGGAGCAGAGAGGTTCATAGAAAGCGCAATGAGAAATCCTAGCAATGGCTTTATCAGATACTGCGCCAGAAAACCTACTCCCACAGTCCATGGATTCCTCAAACATCTGCGGAAATCCTCGAACGTGAGAGTAAGACCCATGGAGAGCATGAGAAATCCCAAGAACAATGTGAACAAATCCGTCTGCAACCATGTCACTGCCGATGGCTTGTAGATTCCGATCACTGTACCCAGAATGACCCACACGGGAAACATGGTCGTGAGCACGTCCACCACTTTCTCGAAAGCGCTCAACGTCGTCTCCGTCTTTGTGTCCAAGTACCCACTCGTATCTCCCACAGTAGTACTGATCTCCGCCTGGCACACAACGACATTCTTCGGCTTCCTCTTCACCCACCCACGACCAACTAAGTCCAATCTTCCCACGCCCCGAGCCACAAAAATTTCCGCAGTATTATCAGCAGCACCACCACCAGCAGAAGCAGTTCCTCCTCCATCACAAAACAAAGCAGCTCTACTGGCGCTACCAACAACAGGCAGCAGCGACGCAAGCTTCAATGAGCTCACTGTCGTCGTCGTCCTCCTCCTCCTTGCATGCTGCTGCAACTGCGAGCTACTACAAGAAGACAATCGTTGGAATCGGGTTTCGTAGCAGAGTCCACATACTGCTCGAGCTGCAGCAATGCTAGCCATAACGGAAGCAAAACAACAAACAAACAAACAAACAAACAAAAGATTTGACGAAGCTCTTCTTGTTCGTTCTTCGTCTGCAGCGATGGCGGCAAGCTCGGGCAGAAAAACAAAACACCGACAAAGCAATAAACCCATACACTTTGTCTCACTAGTGCGAAGCGCTCGCTTTCCCAAAGGAGAGACGACATCGGGTACGCATCGCACGGTGGAGATCTCACACACGTGTGTAGATTCCCATCGGATCGGGAATCCGGCGGCCAAAAGTTCACCACGTATTACTACAACCTAGGTCAAGAAGATGTCATCTTAACAAGAGGTTCTTAACTAAGGTCTTATTAATTAAGCAAGAATTTGGGAATTATTGAAAAATAGTCCTTTATAATTCTTTATATATATATATATATATATATATTAGAACCCCATTGAAGAATGCATTTTTAAAATAATTAAATAAATCTTAAAATTGTAATTTAAGCTTCACATTTTAAATGTGAAAAAAATGTAAGAATAATGGTAAAGGAGATGGAGGTTTATCAATGTAAATAATTCCCCCCCTTCCCCCTTTTTTATTTTTCTCATATGTTCTCATACGGTTTTCTCATAGTTCATCATTATTTTTGTCAAACTCAATTTTGATTTTATTATATATCATGGACATGAAAAGACATGTTATTGTGCCTTTTTCATGTTATTTTTTAAAAAGGTATTGAAATAATTTATTTATAAAATATTATATATATATATATATATATATATGGATCGGGTGAAAAAAAGACTTTGGATAAATCCAAATGACATACATATTCCCGATCATCTAATAAATCAAACCACCCCAAAATCAAAACGATTATATAAGTCTTAGTCTTCAAAAATAGAATTTTCATTCAGATAATCAAATAATAATCAAATAATAATTTTCATTCGGATAATCAAATAATAAATGAGTTTAATGTTATTCAAAAAATTGGGCTTATAAAATAATGTTACACAAGCAAAAAAAAACCTCTCTATTTAAATTATTTTTTCATTGTTGTCTTGAGTATTCCTTCCCCCCACCATCATCCCTCCTCTTTCCCCTTTTAATCAACAAAGTTTTACAACAATGGAGGTAATAAAACATCATATGACACACACACACAAACACAAGAGACAAAATGAAAAAGCTTCCATGTTTTGGCCTAAGCTCACTCATAATGCATAAAACTTGATCTTTATGTGGACTACATTCACATGGAAACTCTACACATGCACATCAAGAGTTCACCTTATGAAAATCAAATCTAAATGCACATCAAATCTACATAAGTTTTTCCCTTTGGGAACAATTTCACAACTATTACAACAATAGTGAGTTTCATTGTTTCATAACATAAGTCTCCTTGGTGTTTAACAAAGAATATCAACATCAAAGTGTGAAAATGAAGAATGGGCTTGATGATTTACCAACATGCCCCAATAAAACTTAAAGGCTCAAGTGGATGAATTATTCACACACTTTTTCATTTAGGTCTAATTCTAATGACAAGAAATTTTGAGGAACTAGTTTATGGGTGATCTATCTTTGGGCATCTATTATCATATGGTCCTCCTTGGACAATTCCAAAGACAATTGCCTCATTTGCAAGTCTAACTACTTCACTTCTTTCCTAATAATTATTTCCTTTCCTACTAACTTTCCTAATAATTACCTCCATCATCACCGGTAATGCGCAACAATGTGGAGCTCAAATAGGTATGACTATTTCATTAACTTGAGACCTATAGGATTGCACTACCTATTAACCTATTAAAGTATTCATCATTTTCATGGATGAACTTTTATATTATTTTACATTAAAAGAATATAGTTTAATATTTTTTCAACATACATGAGCAATCATTTTTTGGGGGTTCGTTTCCCTTTTTTTTATATTAAAAAATGTTTATATCCAAGTCCAAAGGAAAAGAAGTTTGCTTTTATTGATGAGATTTAGCCTAAAAAGACATAAATACAAAACACAACATCCATTATAACATGTGTAGCATAAGACCGCATCATTGGGGAATTGACCTATAGCCTAAAATATATTACTAATGTTCATAAGTAGCTTGGCACGCATGGGAGAAATCTTGGTGGGAGTTACACACATGAATGTAAAAATTGGGGAAAATAATGAGACCTTCTATTCTTTGGTAAGCACTTGCAATTTTCATATATCTCCAAAATCTTGAATGTGCATTAGGTGTTCAACAAGGTCATTTTATTAATGTTCTTCACTCCAACTTCTAGGGTCGGGTATTAGGGTGAGCAAAGTTTGTCTAACAACTTGCCATAATAACATCATGCACATTGTTATTTCAAAGGTTATCATTGGTGAATGATGGTTCATTGAACATTGGTAACATTTATTATATTGAAATGTCATTTTTTCAATGTAAATTTTAAACATTTTAGGTATGGCAACTAATAGTAATGCGGGAAATTTACAAAAGCATAGCATTGGTTGATAATTGGATTTGAAAATGTACATCTTAGCGTTGGTTTTGTTTTTTTTAAATTGTGTTATTGTCTTTTGTTTGTATAAATGTTGTTACATTCATAATGTTTATAATCACTTTTGTTTAATACAATTCAATATGTATATTACAATTTTCATTTGGTTTAAATTAAATTGTTATGACTAAGAAAAAATAAAGTAAATTAATGATGCCCATTACTAAACTAATCAATATTAATTAAAGATTTCCCTTGAATAATCTAAATGGAGATTGTTGAGGGGCATTGCTTTGGGGGTTTAGTGAAGGACTTGTTACAAAGGATATCATCGAAAAGACATCAAAGCAATGGCAAATGAGTTTCACACATATAGATGAATGTACATGCATTTCATATATTGAAAGATTAAAAGAACTCACAACACAAGACCATGAAATCCATCATCCCATGAATTAATTAAATTTTGCAAGCTACATATTATGCGGAAATATTGAATGTGCAAAATGAAATGGAACTTTTACATATTGAAATTTGAATAGAATTCTCCACCCAACCTTAGGATCATGAAAAAAATGTCATCCAGCCCCAACTTCAACAAAAATTAAAGAAAAGCTAACAAACACAACTTTTAAAAAATGGAAAATTTATCAAAAAATGGAAACTTCAACCTCATCATCAATAAAAGCCAGAACATAAGGATCATAAAAAGGTGATGAAACTACAAACAATGGCAAGGATTGCATATTTGCCATAACACTAACCCAAGCTTCAACATACATATGCAATATTGAACTAGTCAAATGACTTCAAAAGAATTGAGGGTGTGCAAAGAATGGAAGTCTTCGAGATGGATTTCTGCAATAAATAATGGATTTAGTTATTATGACACATGTGGGTATTACTATGAAGGAATTGGAAGAGTTGAAATTAGGACCTTTACTCATAATCCAAAATAATTCATCGTTTTTTTTTCATAGGGGAGTCAAGATCTAGGCTAGGGGTAGAAGTACTAGTGGGTGGCAATGTTGGGATTAATGAAAAAACCATGAAAGTCTCCTGGAATAAGAACTCCTCAAGCTCAACGGCAAGAATGTTGATGTGAAGTCCTTGACATGCCCAAATGGTATTCCTTATGGAACAAAAGGAGAAAAAAATACATAATTTTTGACTCAAGAGCAAAGCCTATTCAAATGTGAAAGGGGAAAGTGATCTATAATGACCTGATCCACAACTCAAGTCCACAACTAGGGATCTAGACCCTACACATGCCTCAATAAGCACTTGCATCGTCCCAATATCTATTTCTCTTGCAACTCTTTAAGTGGTTTCCCCAAGTTTGATCTTGACATAGTTGTCAGGCTTGTGAAATTGTATAATATGTCTTCAAAGGCTACATTGATTCCCTTGCTTGAAAGGGTTTGGAAATGAAACTAAGGGTTGTTTTCGATATTGGGATTTGGGACCTTCACTAGCATGGTAGCCTTGTTCACAAAAGTCTGAAAGAGAATCAAATGTTACCATATTGAAATGTGAAGAAAGGAAGGAAAAAAATGTGAACACATGGAAAATTGAAAACCTTCGATAGATGGTCCTTGCTACTTGTCTACTAAAGACTATTGATCACAATCCATTTCATCCGGATTGACTTCAGAAAATAGTTGTCCAAGAAGGACTAAATCTCCTTTAGCACACACAAGTCATTGGCATGGTAAAGGAGCATAGTGCCATTCTTGGACAAAAATTTGTCAAAAAACAAAATGATAGAATCAATGAAGTTTTCCACACTTTGATTCTAACACAAGATAAAGAATGTTAGGTTGGAGACATAAGATCCACCTTATTGTCTAAAGAGATTTGCGGAGATGGAAAAGCAAATTCTATCAAAGTCAAAAAAGAGTTAGACAATGAAACATGCACTTAACTACATCAATTTGATAAGGGGTATAGGATGGAATCTTCACCAAACTTTGACACCGAAGTTTGGTGATGGATATGTTCCAAAATAACCAAAGTTTGGCTTTGAAAGTGTTGACAATGTTTCCATTCACCAAAATTTGGCACCGAATTTTGGTAATGTGTAGTGTAAGCTCACCAAATTTCAACACTGAACTTTGATGGATGGAACCACATGTAACAAATCATTCCAATGACGATCACTTTAGGCAAATGCAAGCAATAGACAAGAAACATGATGGCCATGCGTGGTGTAAGGTTAAGACAACTAACATAAAAAATGATTTCAATTTTACATTTCAAAGAGCTTGGTGCTTGGGCCATTTGTAATGCCGAAATGATGTTTGCAATTTTAATTTTTTTAACAAATGTAGAAAGGAAACAACTTGGAATGGTGACGATGTTCACGACCTTAAAGGAGATTGTTTCACTTTCAATCCACCTTTTTACAAATTTTATAATACATGACAACACATTTTTTGTTTTGCGACTAGCCTTTACAACTACATACTAATTAGGAAGGACATATGCGATTAGTGACTAGTGAGTTGCTAAACCCATGTTGTTTCACCCATTTAGTCCCAAGGGATGTTTAGTTGCAAAACCAAGTCGTTTTAATGACTAGAATTTTAAATTTTTCTTATAATATTGAAATTCCATGTCATCATTAACCTTGGTATGATGTGTAAAGTGCATGTTATCTCAACAAGTAGTTGTTTTATTCAATTAAATGTTACAAAATCTACTTTGATGGATGGACAACATGTGTCAAAAATCTATAAACATGTTATGATTGATTACACATGACCAAAATTCAACCTAATTTAGCCCATGTAGTTAGTGTAGCCAAAAGTCAACCTACTTTAACTTAGTTAGGTTCTCTACCTATGTTAAACAACCTAAGCTAGGTGGCTTAAATTAAAAACAAATGTCAAACTTCTAACCCAAGACATCTAAACCAGGCTACCTAATTTAAGCCAAGTGGTTTAGGTACCATAGGTTGTAATAATGAGGACTTAAAACCCCTCATTTTCACTTTGGGGTTCAAATCCTCATCCATTGCACTACCACATTTTTTTACTAATTATATTTAACACAAAACTTTATAAAGTTCAAAATTTTTAGCCTTGAATTAACCTTGGGCACCTTAAGTTGACCTAAGTCAACCTACCTACTACTTATCAACCTAGCTTAAGCCTAGACCTCCCTAGGTTGGCCTCCCTAGGATGAACTAATTTGTCAACCTATATTACTTACTAACTTAGCCTAGGTTAACTTAGGCATTTTTAGGCTAAAAATTAAATAAACTTAAGATAATTATGTCACATCTAGTCACATCATAGTCACTTCTATTCACACAAACTCAAAGTGGTTTCAAACTTGATAAAATATCTTATAATGAGGTTATTTAAATTGACTTGGCAAAAAACCTAAAGCTAGGAACCTAGGCAAGCCTACTTAGGTTAATTAATTAGTAAGATAACATATTTTAGATATATTTAAACATACTAGATGTAATAAATTTCTTATGTTTAGTTAAATCATTTATAAGGTAGCCTATATTACAAAGTAGGTTTTTATTAAATAGCATATATACATAGGTTAACTTAATAGATATGTTAACTTAAGCTAATGTGTTAAGTAGTTTAAAAATCAAAGAGTTGTGTCATCTTTTTCAAAACAACTAATAATATTATAGTGATAATTACAAATTAACATAGATTATTTAGTACACATATACATGCATGTGAATTCATGATTTCAAAAACTTCTTGGCACACAAAAAATTATGGCATGCCATGACAAATATTGGTGTGATAAATTTAAGACACACAAAACCTTATGGTGTCACCAAAAATCATGGATTACCATGAAAATTTGTGACACCTTATTGCCAAATGGCATGCCATGTCATCATCACATGGAAGACAAAGTCATTATTAATCACAAAGGACAACAATATTTTCAAGTAGCTAATAAATGAAATTAATTCATCAAATCAATGATCATGATGTTGACAAATAAGATCACATCATCTTGTTGGCATATAACATGCCATGTCATCATAATGGAAGATTGAATCGTTAATAGTCGCAAAGGTGGATGGTTATTGCAATTAACTAACTAATGAACAAAAATTTAAAAATAATATGATAATTTACCCAAAAAAAAAACTAGTTGTCATATTAAATACAATTGCAAAACCATGATGCCATGTGGCATGTTGATATCTTTTGCCATTACTTAGTGATTGTTATGATTAAATAGTTATAAATGTAGTTGAAAAAAACAATAGTCATTTTTGTGTTTGGTTCAAAGGACATGATTTGTTGTAATGAGGGTAAAGTTTTTGGATTTGCATATTGATGTAAAAAGCTACATTGAAAGATTGGACATCATTTCTAACATAGTGACCGACCAATAAATGCCCCATTTTATCCAAAGTAGTGTATGAATCATCATGTTGATTAATAGTCAAGTATTGTGCACATGTGGAATGCCACATCATGTTGTGAGACTAGAAGTCGTTATTTTAGTCACAAAAGTCAGGGTATTTTTAACTAACTAAATTTAATTTACTTAAAACATATTATTACAATTTTTTAAATAATAATATATTTATCCAAAAAATTCCATTAGTCATCATATTAATTATAGTAGGAAAACTATGACATCACATGACATTTCAATGGCCTTTACAACTACATAGTGATTTTTGTGACTAAGTAGTTACAATTGTAGTTGAAAAAGATAGTAGCCATTTTTTTTACTCGTCAAAAAACCCATAATGTGTTGTTATGATAACGGCCCTTTCTATGTGAATATGTGTGCAATTTGCATCTATTATGTGGTGCATAAGTAGGAGAATTTGACTTGAGTAGTGATTCATTTAGGTATGTGCGATCATGACTGGATGGCTAATAGTTGTTCTAGAAAAGTTGCTGAGCAAGTTAAATCCTTGGTCAAGGAAGAGGTGTTTTGCACACCATGGGCTACCTAACTAGCCATTGCATTGGCTGTAAGTAAATCTTTTTTTTCAAGCACTTTTTAAACAAGGATGGAGAAGGATTAGTGGAACTTTTAAAAGGTGAAAAGTTGTGCCAAATGATGGACAAGTTCATAACGTTGTTTTCACCCAATGTTTGAAATTTAGTTGCATCATTTAAACATCGGTCATGGAACAAAGGGTACATTTCTAGCATTCTTGTTTTCAAAGCAAATAATGGTTATGATTACATGCAAGATAATTGTTTTCTAAGGCAATAGACTAGAGAAAAAATGTTTATGTTCAAGATGTCTATGCATGGAGATGGTAATTGATGTGATTTAATGAAGTGGATGCAACCTAGGGGCGACCTCCAAACCGCTTGGATCATGTTTGATCATGTAAAACATGTTGAGGGTTGGACGATATTCACCTTCCATGTGTATGATTCTTTCTACTATAAGGTGATGACAATTAGACATGTAATATGCACTCTAAAGACATGGAGGGTTAATGCATAATGTGGTGAAAGTTAAACAAGGTGATGGTGAAAGAATGGTGTTCCCAATCCAAACTTCAAGGATTCATGGCCAATGGTGCAAAGGCCAATTGGAATGCAGTTTGAATTGTTTATGGTAACAAATATCCAAGCAAACCGATGGTTGATAGATAATGAACTTGTTTTTTTCACTAGAGTCAATCCTTGAACAAACACACAAAATGACAGATCAAGCCAAAGATGTAAGAAAAACATAGAACATTGTATTATGAATACAAAAATGCCATTTCTTTGGAAGAGGTAGATGTTTGGTATGTAGCAATTTGTTGTTGGCGGTATTTTTATGGGTAGCTAATGAAGCTAAACTTCAAAAGTTGGAGAATTGGCTTAATTTTTGGCACTTTTGTGTGAAACAATGGGGAGGATTTATGATACATGTATTGTTTTCAACCCTCTCACATATGTCTTCTCTCATCCCATCTTCACAAGTTCACATTTAAAGTACCACTCATTTTAATTTAACATAATAATTTATTTTTTCTTGTAAAAATTCACTTTGGAAGAATTTGCAAACATGCTCATGTGCAACCTTTCAGAGACAATGCACAATGTATGGCTTTAACAATTAGGGAAAAGGGGAGCCTATTTGTGTGTTGCAATGTCGAATGACTATGTTCGAGTTTTCAAACAATCAACATTGTATTCTTATTTCAAGTAAGGTGGTCGACCAAGTCAAGGGCTTGATAAGAGTGAACTGGTCTGGTGTAAAACACCCTAATATGGAAATTCGAAATAACTTGCAGACACAATTCAAAAATATTCCCTAGGATCAATTTACATAATTAAAATTGCACAAATGGAACTTGAGGAGATCTTTGGTTCTTGCAAACAAAAAACAAACCTAGCCCCTAGATTAAAAGGGGATTCACATAGGCATAACCGTGTAATTGCAAAATTAAATGTGAAAACTGAACAACCTGGGGCAGATCAAATTCATGGAAATGTTGAGGTCTTTTAGGTTCCATGTGGAGATGGAGTTTAGCATATAAAAAGATGCCCCCCTATGGCACATGTTCAATATTATGCATTGTAAAAATCCACCAAGCATTCTTGTGCTACAAGAATAATTACCAAGTCAACTTCTATTGATGTCCTTGCTTCAATTTACTTGGTTTGAATAAGTTGTAGCCAATCTTTCCTTGAAGTCTATTCGAAGTGGAAAACTCCATTCCTATAAATAAGCTAGTGGATGAAATGTCATGGCCAACAACACGTAATGGTAATGTTGTTTGTCAGATAGTTCTATTCAAGATGTCAAATTTACACTGGTGTTGGTGGGAGGCTAGTTGACTTCTTGAAACGACTTTAAATACACCATTGGAAATTTGCCTTCCTGGATATGGATGAATTTGGCCAAAATCTAAACAAAAGGCAATGTGAAATTACTATAGGGAACTTCCTAACTTGCATTTGTTTGGATTTTGTAACAATGATTTCAAGTTTGTTAGGTCAGTGAAGGAAATGGGTGCCTTATCAACACATGTAATATGTTTTATAGCATGTCATGTTTTGTGGGTAGTTTGAAAATTTCATTCATTTTCTAACTTGGAGTTGTGATGAAGTTCATTGCTTGTTGAGTTGTGATGTAACTTCTATGTAAGTAGGAGTACACTTTTGAATTGTCATAAAAAACAAATACAATGAACATTGTCAATTCTAGCATTCGTGATGATGTTACGTGTTTGGCTCTTAAAGTAGAACTTGCAAATGATGTTACTACTCTAGTTTTATAAGGTTTCGATAATTGTTCCTTCAACATTTTGCTTGCCATGAATCATATTTAATTATTAGATAGAAATTAGATATCAAACTAAGTAAATGTTCAATAATAATTTATATTGGAAGATTATGGGAAATAATTTCAAAGTTTCAATTGCAGGCACCTTCAACAAAAGCTATGTATGATATTGTTGTCACAAATAATATATTTTGTCTACTAGAATGATTATTTTATATCATTAAAACAAAATTCTTGCCATGTAAGTAGAATATTTGTCCATGCATATGAAATATTCTTGTCTACATGGAAAAAAGATTCAACTTATGTGACAAATATATTCTTTAAAAATTTTGTGTGTCTCACAAAAGTTCAGCTCACATGCTTACTGCTCATCACTCACAAGTTGGTGCACGCTCATGGTAGCTACATTGTGTAGGATACTTATGTTGGGTTTGAAATATGTATTTGTTATGAATTTTCTCTTGTTATGTCTTTCTACAAGTTGTATTAGGAGTTGGGCCTATACTTTGAAGTTTGCATGTGCCTTGAATATTCAAATAAATTCATATCCCTTTGAGAAAGCTCTACCTAGCTATGTGCTCATTTTGTTGAACAATGGAACCAATTTGCTCTCAATAATCATTACTTGTTGCATGAATTCAAACCTTCCACTTTGTAAACTATTATATACACAAACAAACAACATAAAGCCACCATTTTTTGACAAAAGAAAAAACCGAGTGGTTTTTATGTATTAAATGAAAAAAAAGAGCACAACTCCATTTTACTACTCTTCCATGTTGCTTGCTAGCTACAGTTAGAACTCAACAGTGATAGCTGCTAGTCTTGCACTCAGTAGTGTGTTGGTAATGCAACTCTTTGCTAAATTTTTAAAGTGAAAAAAGAAACTAATTGCATGCGAGGTCGTTCAAGCTAATTGATTTCTATTTATGTGAAACCCAAATTAATTAACTAAAAAAACATATCACTCATCTAATCCATATAATGTGAGCTCCTAATCAAAAGATCCCAATACATAGGACACTAATATATCATATAATATCATATAATAATTATTCCTATCGTATTTACCCTTTTTTTTGCCCTAGGCCATAATTAACATTATTTATTAAATTATAGTAACTAGTATGGATGTGAAGAGTCAACTTAGTTTAGTGTAGAAAATAGACTTGATGGAAGTTTTTTTGTTGGGTTACTGAAATTTCTACTCCCATGACAAAATGTGTGAAAATGGGGAGTATGATTGACATGACACTGTTTTTGTGGGTCATGTGATGATGCAGTGACAATTTGCTCCATTACTTCTGACATGTACCATTAGGGAATGATGGGTACCATTGGGAGGATGCAGCCAAGCTGTGGATGTGCATGTCTGTGAGCTGAACTTGACCCATTGGCCATTATCTGACATAATCTGCTCAATTGGAGACAGATTCATTCTGTCACATTTTGAGGAACTTTTTATTAAACTATTTGCTAGACCTCATGATTTCTTATGTTCGGATTGCATGGATTTGAAAGAACACTTGACCCTGCAACAGCTTTAGGGTGCAGGGCCATTACTTAAATCTCTCAAGTATTAATCTCTCAAAAATTACGAGGAAAATTGAGGAGGTTTGTTGAAGTGACAATTCAGTATGCATCTAAGTACATGAAATATCTGCCTAGGGATTCTAGATCATCCCTTTTGGACAAATCCCAACCTGAGTAACAAATGATGTCAGATCTTGGATAGAGATTGTTCCCAACAAATCCCGAAGATACTTATGGAAGAATTGTTGTCTCATGTTCTCAAAAGTTGCCAATTTCTTAGTTGTGATAAATTGGAAATCTACATGGTTGATGAAATAAACTGCTTCCCTTGTTGGATCTATAACTTCTCCACCTGTCACCTGTACAGTGATTAAAGTTTGTGCCAAAATTTAGAAGAGAGGTTGCTGCTTCTGCATCATCTGGTTAAATTAAGATCCAAAAAAAGATACAGTTCAGTGCACAAATGTGTGGAGAGGTGTGTGAAGAGTGCAGACAAGTGTGTGGACAATAGACTGCATTGTCATGGCAATCGTCAGATTTTGAGATTTGGAAAGGGTGGACAAGTAGTTAGAACTAAATCCAGAGAAATACATTGAACTACACTAACTGAGTAGCTGCAATCATATCATTCATTTGCTGTCAGAGCTCCACAGCTCCTTATAAGTTCAAATTAGGTCAATCCTGTCAACTGAGAATTACAAAAGCAAGGCTTAAACTCCCATATGCACATGTAACAAAAATTGTGGTGTGCTCCCTTCTGCAAGACTTTCTGGAAGCACAGTCTGTAGCTCTATCTCTACATCCACAACAAATTTGTCAGTGTGTATCGACTCACGCACACACACACACGCACATTTGATTATGGAGACTTGGTGCATTCACCAATCACAATTTATAGCACTCCTGCATTATTGTTATCAGAATTGCAAAACAAACTTCAAGCAACAATCCAATTGGCCAAACTAGATAAAACTAACCTAAAAATAGTGTCAGGAAGATACAAAAATAAAAGTACATATCTTGCTTGCAAATCCCTTGTTTACAAAAGTGACTTGTACACACCCATGTGTCTGGAGTTGTTCCTGTCTCCCCAACAGGGGCTTTCCCTAAGCTGGCTTTGGTATCACGTTTTCAGGAGGGGGTTGAGCGAGTGTTACTGATCGAAGAAGCTCCAGTGAGAAAACTAGACCGAGAAAGTGTGATAAGATTGCATTTGCTGATGCCTGCCACACAACAATGCACAGATGAGAAAACCTTATTTGAAAAAACACACTTGGGATCTTCATCAACAGTTCCAACATATGGAAGCATCTGGTATGAACATGCCACAAAGCTTACTGCAGTTGTAACCCTATGAGAGTCACACTCAAAAAGTGTCTAGGTCTACTGTAGTTATGCAGGTTATTGATTCTAAGACTCGTTACCTGCACAAGGAAGACATCAAGTGCTAGCACTGGGCTGAACCCAGCAGGTGCTCCTTGCAGATATGGAGTACTTGAAGATGTGAGAGCTTTGGCAACTAAAACACCAACAGTTGCTTGCAAGCCCAGCAATGTTGACCCCATTCCCAGCAAGTTGATCAAAACTCCATTCTTCAGGTTCTTCACAACTTGTGCGCGAGGAGGTGCCTACACAAAATTAGATACACATCAAAGCATGGACAGTTGCTATGTGGTCCAATGACAACATGAGCTTAAATTAGACTTTGCACAATGTTACCTTAGTGGGGTCATCGATGGTTTCCCGCAATTGGTGGGAGAGTCGAATGTAGCCAAAGGACCAAAAAACTGACAGAAAAGCTGTAGCAATGCCACCTGCTGTGAGATAGATTGATACAGGTGACGTTGCTTGTCCAGTGATCACTATGGAGAATGCCAGTATCACTGCAGATACAACTGTGCAAATTAACTGGCCCCAAAATCCCAGATTGCCCAAGCGTCTGAAGTAACCAGCTGTTCGCTCCAGTCGCTTTGCCACCTGAGTACCACCCCGAATAGATGTTGGCACAGAGCATATTCCACATGCAGGTTTAAACCCTAAACCCTTCAAACCCTAAACCTCTTCCTTCATCTCTGGTTACAAAGTAGGTCCAAAGAGCATCTTGTCTGCAGCAGCCTATACAGGCCTGCTTCTACAACAGACAAGACTAACCTGAAAGAAGGTCTCAGTTGGACACAGACAGAGAGGATAATGGGCAGCATTGCAAATACCTGAGCAAGCTTCTGTGCTTCCGCATCATCGACGAATGCTTCCTTGTTGTACGCTCCAACGCTCGCTTTCACCGTCGTCCCTCTGCCATTCCTGTCGAGGCCGCCTGTGTATTGCTGCGGTAGCAGCTTCACAACTGCCACTCCACGAAGCAGGAAATGCGATGAGAGTGAACCCTTATTATTAGAGAGTGCATTCGACGACGCTCCTTTACCACAACTCCCAATGAACTCTCTTCTCCTGTGCAGCATCACGCACGGAGCAACACCTGGAGCTACAACAGGCGATGTGGACAGGCGATGATGACTAAACAACGAGAAGCTACTACTACTACATTGCAACCTTCCATGCATACAAGATTGCACGGCGTACTGCATTTTGCAGCACCTTCTTACTTGGGCTCACAAGAAGAGATTTTTCTTCTACCAAAGAAAACAAGATTATGTGCCTCCCGTCCGCAGCAGCCTCTTTCGAGAGAGAGCGAGAGAGAAACCTTCTTCCCAACACAATCCCCAGCCCACAAAAAAAAAAAGAACAGAAAAAACAGAATCCAGAACGAAAAAAATTCAGAATTGAAAATTTCCCATTACAAATACAGCAATCTGGAAATACAAATCACCGTCTCAAATCGCAAGAAATTGCAAACAAATCCCAAAATCTTCGCAGCAAAAAACAATTTTGCTGCTACGGCAAACCCAAAAGCGCTAGCAAAACCCACAAGGCCCCGGAAGAAGCTCAAAAAACCCTATAACCGCTGGATAATTTATCCCCTACTATATACCCACTGGAAATCCCTAAAAGACACGTGCACAAAGAAATGCACAACGGACAATAGGTAGTCAGCTACGTGGCAAACGTCACGAGCTGTACCGCTGGCAGAATCATCACATACGTGGCATAGATCCCGGAAATACGATTCGCCTCATCTGGACCGTCAAAGTTTACCTAATTAATTTATTTTTAAAAAAATTCATTCATCTATCTTTCCTCCTCTATACGTTCTTCTCCGTCGATCTTATTCATCAAAGGTCATCCAATCCGTTGGTCAGTTATTCATCCATTTCTTTTATACAATAAATTCGTCGAATTTTATTTTTAAAAAATAAATATTGTTAAAATTTACCTATTTGAAACCCTGATTTTTTCTTCCAATTTGTGACATCAAAACATTTTGCCGAAATTTTCAGGAAAATTAGAAAAATTAGTCGAATTTGGGCTATACTAGAAAACAAACAAAAATAAAAATCCACTTAATTTTAACCTTGTTGCTGGAGAGGCCCCAAAAGTGGCTCCGTGTTACCCCAAAAGTGGTCCCAAAACAGTCTCTCTCCCTCTCCCTTCCTCGCTCTCTCAGATTTCCGCACTTTGTGTTTGCGCGTTGCGCTGCCGCCTTCGTCTCCGTTTTGGTTTCTCAAGGGAAGTTTGGAGCCGCAATTCTGCGTGCAAGAAATCGCGACGGAGCTTCACAGGAGTGTCTATTGCAGCGCCCTTGTTATTATTTCTGTAAGTTTTTTTCTTTTTTCTTTTTTTGGTGCATACTTGAGAGCAAGATATGGAGTTTCCGTGTCGAATTTTGTGGCCATGGTTTGGTAAGAAGACGAGAAGAAGAAGAAGAACAACATGATGATGATGAATTTGAATAAATTCTTTCGGCGTTCTCCTGGTGAAGAATTTTCTTTGTAAGAAGACACAGAAAAGCTTATTTACTGCACTTCGTTTTTGTTGGAGAACAAGGATCGGATGTGAGAGGAAGTAATGGAAAACATCAATCGAAATGAGGACGCTGGAGTAGGAGACGACGACATGGCGGCGGTACTACCTGACGATCTGCAGGACCTGGTGTTGGCACGGATTCCTCTCACAACGCTTTTCAAAGTCCGTGCAGTATGCAAGCGATGGAATTCCATCTTGTTCCACTCTCCGTTTCTCCGACTTCGTGCAGAAATTCGGAGTAGTCTACAACAGGACTCCTTCTTCCCTCTCCTCTTTTGGAGGCAAGAAGAAGAAGAAGAAGAAGAAGACCAAGGTATTGTTCCTCCAGACATGAACGTCAACTGGTCATGGATGGGCTATGACTTTGCAACAGAGAAATGGCAGACCTTGAAACCCTTCTCCACACCATCGGAAGTCTATAGAGTGGTAACTGGATCCAAAAGTCTCTTGTGTCTCTGTGGATCCGATTGCTTACTGATGTGCAATCCTGTTACTGGGGCTTGCAAGGAGATTCCATTCAAAGAGAATGTGATGCACCTAGTGGTGGATTCAGAGACGGACACATACAAGCTCATTGCTGCTGCATCGACCAAGAGAGCTTGGATCTACGACTCTGCAACAAACTTGTGGACTAGAAGTGGAAGACCAGCCCCAAATCTTGCATTGTCTTCACAGGCTGGTGCTTTCTGGAATGGTCATCTCTACTGCATTGCATGGGAGGAGCGCAGTGGCAGGTATGGTGTGGTAATACTTGATGTCGAGGGTGCAAGGACATGGAGCAATATCAGCTTCATTCCCAAGGAGACTGGTGAAAACATTCTGGAAGTACATGTGGTAGAATGTGGAGGTGACGTCTACACAATTGTAGCTAAAGTGATAGATGAAATCAGATTGAGACAGAACTTGATCAGCATCTGGAAACTGGAGAGGGAATCCCTGGAGTGGGCATTGGCAGGAACAATGCCAGAACACTTGCAGATAGATTACGTCAGCTTTGGCAGTCTTGGATCCGTTGCTCATGACAACCGCATCTGCATCTTCGATAAAGTCATGTTCAAGGCAGTAGTATGTGACATGTGTGCTGGATTGGCAAGGTCATGGTATCCATGGCTACTGAATTCACACAATGTGCTGAATTTTCCAGGCCGAAGAATATGGGCTGACATTGCATTTGAACCAAGCTTGTTAACATCTGTTTAGGATGTAACTTGCACAGAAAAATGGTTGTGGCCAACCATCAAACCAGAGGTATGAAGTTTATGAGAACTTATCATGTCAACTTTGGTTTGATATAGGGAAGATGAAGTAGTTTCTATGCAATAATGGTGCATTCTTTCTGAGGCCAAGATGTATTTGTAACTGGCTGGTGTCCAATGTCAGCAGACTTTCTATATGTAGTCTCTTAGGTCTGCAGCGCCATTGCTAGAGCTAACAATCTCTATGAAAACATGGGAGAAGGGGATGTTTATCTAAATTGTCACTGCCTGTCCACCCACAAATAAGATTTCCAGCCAACCATGTGGAGCACATTTGCACCAATCAAGAATCTGCACATTTGACAACTGCAGTGCGAGCCACAGTTGGTCCACGAGCTGCAATTGAAGTAATGCTATCCTTCTCATTTGATTGAACCCTGCAAGTCATATCTCTTTTGCTTGTTCTCTTTTGTGAGGTTTGCATTAACCTGAATTCAGGTTTGCAACACCTTCTTTTCCATTTCACAATGTTCTTGCAAATAAATTGTAAATTATCTACTTTGTGCCCTAATTAAAACTGGTCCTTCTCTCATGAATAGTTAAGTGGGGTTCTGCTTGTTTAGATATACTAACTTGAACTTTTTTTTCTGGAGCATCATTGCTCTGGTTGAAGGCTTTGCTTATGGGCACAAAGGAGATCATACAAGACCTGAAACCTTCATTTGTGCAAAATCTTCCTAGCAACATCTGCAAGATAGCCTGGTATAACTAAGATGCATGTCTTGTAGAAAATATCTGATGCTACAGATTTCCTGAGCCAGCAGCCTAGAGAGGTCTGGATTTTCTTCTACAAGTAATTACCACAGATTTCTACACCTACTCTTGGGAGCTGATGAAATCACTGGCAGAATCATGGCTGCTAGTCACTGTTTAGATACTCATGATGAAGATGGCAGTCTGATGCTTTGTGAGTTAAAACTCATAAGATCATGACCATGCACTCTCTCTTTGTCAATGTTAGTTTTGGTTTTCCAGGAACTGACTCAAGGGTTTATGGGGGCAACGTGTTCTTGTGGATTTTTTCTTGGCAATCTAATAGCTATGTACACATATATGTAACGTCTGCTTTATACCCCATACCATTAGGTGTTCATGCTTGCAGATTTCTCAGGACAAGAGTCGGCAGACTCAGATATCTTCTACACTGGATCCACAGGCCAAAATCTTCAAGTATAGGTACTTGCCTAGAAGTTGCAAACTGGTAGAAAAGTTTCCTTACTCCTTAAAAGCTCTATGACAACAAGAGACTTGTTATAAGGTTTGTTGCAATTTTTCATTAGGAGGTGACTAAGCAAGCCAAAAACAAGCAGATTTCCTCAATATTATGCTTGAATGTTTGGAATGCAAGTCATACGATTTCATGTAATTTTAGTCCTGTTTATTCATTATGGTACATATGCTTCTAATATAGTATGAAACTCTCTCTATTACACCTCTGTAATCTTTTGGAGAAAAAATGTCCTTGTAAGCATGGAAATTATTGTCAAATAGGATAATGTGGATTTTAAGATGTCAGAAATATTGAGCCAGTGTGAGGGGTGGTATTGGATGTTCCCCTTGCTACTCCTTTTATTATCATGAAAGTCAGCTCCAAGTTGCCACTCCCTATCTTTTTCACCCAAGAGTAAGCAAATCACAAGCTTACAAGCCTGTATTGCCTCTAATTCAATTTGTCTACCCCGTACCTACTATGAAATGACTAACACTGGCCAACACCTTCTTATATAAGTGGAAGAAACTTTTAAAGCTATATTCTCAGATCATTGGAATTTTGAGATTCTAATTTGAGGCTGCGATACCACATTTTTACAAGGTTAAATTATTGTGGCATTTTTTACTAACAAGGGTGGCAGGGGATGGTACCAGGGTTTTTCCTTTTCAATTTCTCCAAGTATGCTGGTTGGCGACTATGTGCTTCTAGTTTGTTCCAAGGTGCATATTTATTGGTTGAATTGGGGTTGCTGATTCCAATAGGCTAAGCAAAAGTTATTTAACTCTACAAGTGGCTAAGTGGAGTAGATAACCTGGCGGTGAGAATTGAATGAGAGTTTTAGGTTGAAGTTGCAACAAGTTTTTCCCTCTTAAGTACAAGGCACTACAAGATGCAGTGTAAGATCAAAAATGCAAGGACCTGTAACTTGAATATAGTAGCTTCTGTGGCTATTGACAAGTATGAAGAATAGGTGTCAAAATTTGCCATTATCCAAGGCGAAAAGCAATTTTGAACTGGAACGGCTGTACAATCTGTATTGTATAACATGTACTTCTCACTTGTTTTGGTCTTCCTTCCATCATGGATGATTCATTGCCAAGGCTTTCTTTTTGTCCCATCATGCTATTAAGGTATGATTCTAGTGTTGCTGTCTTCTTCTTTCATGTAGATGTGGTTTTTATTTCTTTCCATGCAGTAGCAGCTTCTATTTCAACAAGACGCAATGTTTGTCAATATGCTGGGGCTAGCTTGTTGAAAATTTGTAATGGAGAGAGAGAGAGAGAGAGAGCAATTGGTGTTCCTTGAGGGAGGGAGAAATCATCAATAAATGGCAGGAATTGTGTCAAGAAGAAGTGGAGGACAAAAGGTCCTCCCTGAAGTGAAAATGGATGTCTGCACTGGGAAAAGAGAACTAAGGTGCCTAGTATAAAGTCTCATAAGAAGATGTTGTGCTGCTGTGAGAATTGATAGAAAACTCTCTTGCTTGTCTCTAGACTATCCAGATTTGAATTCAATTCAATCACTAAGGTTACAAAGCATGGCAACACCGCGTCTGGTCCAATGGCCTGGTGGCTCCCTGGATGGCATGCGGACGGTCATAAGAAAGTTAGTAGAATGACCTGTGGTTGCCAGAACCCCCCTCCTCTCTGCGGTTCGGTAACATGGACAATTGTAGCAATGAGAGGGCTTCATGTCAGTGAACAATGCAGGTTTAAGCCAGATATGTGGAGCTTGCACGTGCAAGATCTTTGGGAGTGATTCACACAGGATCTTGTTGACTGGATCCCATGCGCAACCTTCAAGGTAAAGTCCCCTGATGTATGCTCCTTCTTCAGGCACAATGAGGGGTGGGGAATCCAACATGTGGAACTCAAATCCAATTCCATCTATGGCTAATTTTCGTCTTCGTGCATAGTTTTGTAATGCAGCTGTCATAAATGATTGAGCAAAGAAGAAGCCACTTATCCAGCCAACTGCTGGGCGGCCCTTCTCAAACCAGGTTTGCAGCACCTGTTGCCCATTTAGAACAAGAACCCCTCTCAAACAGTTAAAACCTTGATTTCTGCCTTCAATCCATTTGCATTATGGGCTAGCTCCTCCTAAGTAGCAGCAGCAGCAGCAGCAGTAGTAGCCAATTTGTTCAAGAAGAGAGATGTATCAACAGACAAAATAATTGTTGGTTTATCAATTGCTAGGATTTAGGGTGTTCCATATTGGATGAATGTTGTACATTGATGCGCTCCAGAAGATCTTTAAGGTATGATGCCAATGGCTTCATGGAGGGATATGAAACCTTTGCCCACATTGCAGGTACCTATGGCATCATGATGATTTGTGAGTGAGTTTACCTCTACACTTGAGAAAAGCACAAAAAAAGGTAAGTGTAGGGACACTGACTGACTGATTGATTGATTGATTGACGCCTGAGATTTCAGAGTTAGGTTTCTAAGCTGTCACATAAATTGTGGTCTCAAAATTAGCTTCTGTTTTTCAATGTATTGCTTGCTGCCAGTACAAAACATGAAGAAAAATCTGAACCTTGCAGATTGCAACTAAATGTAATGAGAAAGGGAAAAAGAGGATAGATAGATACCACATTAATTGTGATGCTCCTGAAGGCAGTCTCAAGGTCAGCAGACATAAGGACAAGACCAGCAATGGCTTTCTCAATTGTCAATAATGAGTTCCGAATCCTGGAACCAGCAGGGACAACAGGAAGCTCATTCAACACCACAAGGCTAATCGATCTTTCCTTCAAAATCACTTGAAGATTGTGGGGAAGAAGAGTTGTATGATGAATTTCAATTGTCAAATCTTGAAGAACAGCAGCTATGACAGTTTTTTGAGGTAGGCATTTTTACATGTTAAGGAGTTTATTGAAACGTGTCATCTCTTGGCTCAACACAGTGTTCATGCTCTCCTCATACAACACTGGGTACTTGAGCTCACAAGCCTCTATATCAAAATTTGCTGGCAACACCTGTAACATGTCCTTTACAAGCATGGCAATTCCTCCACCTCCATCACTGCCCCCACCTCCTCCCCCTCCTCCAGCTCCTGCCAATGCCATGCACACCGCCCAGTTCCCAAACAAATTATGTGTAGTAATAATAATGGCCAGGATAATATTGCCATAGAAAATGGTAAGGGAAACCTTTCTTTGTTGTGTTGTGGTATCTTGCAAATTCAACATATAATAAATGTAGAACACTGGAATCTTGACTTCCCATTGGATGCAAAAGTACATCATGAAGAATCTGGTTTTCAGATAGAAGCTAGATTCAACAGATGATGAATTTTACCTATTGCATCTGCAGAAGCAAGAAGCAAATTACTTAGAATCTGAGCTGTGCCATTCATGTCTTTTGTGATATCAGCATTGGAGTGAAGACCAAAGGCCTCTGGAGCTGGGATCACAGGGAGGGTCTCCACATACTCCATGTATGATTCCAAGTTTCCAACTGGTGGTGTACGGTAAATCCCTGATTCTGACAAAGCATGACCCTCTTCTGTCATCTCCATACAGTAAACTGTCCTCAAAATTGTTGTCAACAGCAAACGATCCTTGTCATCTGCACACCATAAAGCTCAAGATTAATAATAATGAGCATGGCTTTTTTTTTCCCAATTTTGTGATGTAGCGCCACATTAGCAATCATCCACAAGAGGAAGTACCCAAATTTGAATACAAGTCAGAGAGGAATGTAGAAAAAATCAAGAATCTTGTGAGATTTTGGTGACCTGCTGCAACCGATTGTCTAAATGGAGCAATCTCAGAATTTTTTTCTTTGAAATCTGGCAACTTTGCTGCTTTTTTTTCTCAAAAATCCTTTGTATGAGTTGCACTGGATTTCTTTTTTTGTCACCAAGTGGCAAAAATTTGCCAAAATAAAAAAACACTGCATATAAGGACAAGTGAGATTGGAACCTCACTTGTACTCATCATTGCACACAAATATTTTCACATTTCAAGTTGTGAAAAATTGACTATCTGCCTTTTCAAAGTTCCTCATCAGCTTTACTTAAACAAGTTTATCAACTGATTTGATTGAAAGTGGGTGTGTGGGTAATGTACCTGTAACACGACCACCATAGTTGCACTCGCCTGTCACATAATTCAGTGCTTCTAGAGGCATTGCTGCTCCCTCTTCTGTGTCATTTATGAACATGTGTAGCTGCCGGACACTTCACAAGAATTCAACAACCACAAAGTGGTCATCATCATTCATCACATAGTTAATAGAAATATAATAGATCCTTAAGTAGTAGCTGATATATATATAGATGGATATATTCCCCATTTGTAAATTATCATATTATATCTAATAGAAATGCTCATCCTAAATATAAGCATTTCTGCAGCCTGATGACTTTGCAGCAAAATGACGAAAGATTGGGTTTGTTCATCCCCTCTTAGTTGCTCTGTGCTAGCTGCTTCATAACAAAAGACTTACATAGTTTGGGAAATAGATATATACCTAATTCGAAGATCCCCATCGTCAAAGCCATATGGGATGTTCCAACCCATGGGTCCAAATGTTCGTCTCTCTTGAACAACAGCATGGAAGAAACATAGTCCAAACAGCAAGCTCTTGAATATCATGGGCTTGTTACAGCTTTCAAAAAATTCTGCATTTGTGATAGGATCAAGCAGATAAGACCGCCTTATGTTTGCCCGTAAACCTTTTGGAGGCTCATTTGTCATCTTCACTCCATTCTGCAACAATTCCATTAGTATTATTATTAGTATTATGTCAAATGTGCCCCATAGCCTGGCTGTTCATGTTGATCTCGTAAGATAGGTAGGTCAGTAGCTAAAATGGCTAAAGAGGTAGGTAGCAACCTTGACTATGTATGATATTTGCCACCTTTCACATGACTACTGGCTGTAGCATGCCATCAACCTAGTGGATAGTCTGCTTGTAGCCAGGTGAAAGGTAACAAGTACCTAGTCTGTAAGAGGCATAGTATGGTTGTCAGAGGATAAGAGCTTACTTGCAAGATTGTGATGGGAAATTTGGGGCTAGGATAGGATGTCATCCACAAGCGGTAATCTTGGTGTACGGTGTCTGCACCGACACCCTCAACGATTCTTTCAAGTTCTGTCATCCATGAGGGAGCAAGATGACAATTCTGAAGCAACACCCATGAACCTGCATGAAGACATGAAATTTAACCAAGTAAGCCTGAAGCAGTCTTTTGATTAATCCAACTGCTAGTAATTAGTATTTCCCAAGTCGTAATCCAGAATTGAAATCACACTGCTGCAGTTTGATGTGTCTTTCTAACAGTTTGGGCAGAACCCAAAAAGTCCATTGATGATGGGAAGCATCGCAGATGACAAAGCATATATATATATTATCTCCTGAGGACCCATGTATTTTCAACTGTTTACAATTCAAAGGCTCAATCAATGGTAGTATGAAAAAAATTATATGTAGACCTGAAACTTGTGCATCGTTGATCATGACTGTTGCTTTTGGTCCTTGACCTTGGCCCAGGGAGATTGGGAAGATTTTTTCTGACATTTCCTTGTCAGCTGCAACACATGATATTCAAGTAAACCCCCTTCCCTCTCATCAGTCCAGATCAATCATGTCATTGCTGAGTCTTACTCAAGGATGCTTTGGACCTCAAAATCATTTACTTAATCAGAAACACACCCAAGTCTGAAGCTTTCGGGGAATAGTACAAGCCATCATGAGCAGTAGTAGATCATGAGTGTGGGTGGTTCAAGAATTTTGGTGCAAAATCAACATGAGAGTGTATCAGGATCTGATGTTTTGAGAAGATCTAGTAGTATGTATAGAGAGAGGAAACAAAATGTCAAAACAAAGAGTTGGGATCTGACCTGCATACTTCAACAGGGCAGCAGTAGGATCACTACCAGGTGAGAGGACAAAGATAAGTGGACATGTTGCACTTGAATCTCGATAGCAAGCATCCAGATTGAATTGCGGAGGCAAGACAAATTTGGTGCCAAGTTTGTCAATGACAAAGTCTTGGATAGCAGGTATGACTTTATCTGGCCTCAAACACCGCATGACCAACAGCTTCTGGAACAGTGACAACTTTTCCGCAAACACTCCAGGGATGGGTAATTTGTGAGGTTCCATAGCATCGAAAAAGGATTTCCAATCAACCAGATTTTCAGTGAGATGCTTCCCAATTCCATTGAAGCTGGGTATCCTTGAAAGCCGATCGATTTCTCCCCATGATTTGTCAGTAAGCCAATGTGGTGCGGGGTTTGGAGGAGCTTGTCCAGTTGCCATGCCACCTGTTAGGAAAAACAACCACTCTGAAAGTGCAAGCTCCCCTCGCATTTCTAGTAATCTGGTTGCTAGCAAAAGGGAGAAAAGTAGCTTGTCTTTCTCAAATAGAGACCGACACACATTTTGGTACAGTGAAAACAGGAAATGGTCTCCAATGATGGTGAGGCGCCTGGTTAGATTTGTGGCATCTTTCTCACTTTGCTGAATCGAATTGATGAAGAGTGCCACAAACCATGGTAAGCTGTACTGGTACATTGGGTCAATATTTGCCAAGTCTGTGATACAGAAAAACAAAACTGCCGTGTATTCTCCAGATGATTGATATCCCTTCCGAGTTTGATCAATTGTCTTTTCTGTCACCTCTGCTTGTGCCTGGCATATTTGACACAGCCATGGTTCATGGCACATCTGTGAGGTAAACTCTGTGGTTTCATCCATTTCCATATGAATATATATACATGTGGTGTTTACCGTAATTTGACATTAGTGTAACATGTTTTGTTTATGACATTATTTTCAAGTGTACAAAATATTTAAATTTTGTTGTTATAGTGTGTACCCTGCCAATGGAGAAAAAGGGTTACTAGTGAAAAGAGGGGGCAATGCAAGCACGTTACTTGTTTGATACCAATGTCAGTTCCCACCACTTTTGCTTCTGATATGATTTTGATTGCCGTCTCATCTTCAAGAATGTTGCCTTCACTGCTTGATAGCACCTCCAGAATTTGGTCTTCTAACTCTTTCAACCTTTTTTTGTTCTCTGCACCCTGCCAGGTACTTACAGGAATTTCAGGGGAAAAAAAAACAAGAGATGACTTTCATTCAGTCAAGTCTGATCAGAATCAGACCCTGCAAATCTTGTGAACTGATACCCAGTTTCATTGGAAGGTACCCATTTTCCCATACTTTGGCAAAACTCAAATTGGGGATGAAAAATGGAATTACAGGCTCAAACAAGCAACCCAAACACAGGTTGACTTTAAGGATATGTTTAATATATATATCATGGAGGAGGGTTTTTTTTTTAAAAAAAAATTTAATGGGGGAAGAAAGAAACCTGAAGCACAAGCTCATTCTTTTGTTGTTCAAGATCGGGTCGTTCTTGGGCAACAACAACTCCCAAAAGCTGATCAGATAACCCATCTTTGGTGATCATGAAATTCAAAAGTGTAACTTTCACTGAAGTCTCTGGAAGGTAGTGCGGGTTGCGAAGCTTTGTAGTGATGTAAAACCGGAAATTGTTATTGTATTCGATGGTAGTATCTCCCAACCTTATACATATCATTCCAGCTGACTTGAAAATCTGTGCACATCAACAAAACGCAACAAAAATCCTTAAGAAAAAAAGAGAGAGAGAGAGAGAGGAAACTAAAAAGATCATGGGTAGTTCCTACTTTCAACAAAGGATGATGGACTTGAAACATATATAATTCAAAATGGTCATCAACAACATTGTAATTCTCATCTTAGTTTAAATATATTGTTAGTGAAGGTAGGCCTGAGGGCTCAAAACGCAATCTGAAATTTCAGAGCGCCACACGACCACAAGCACCTTCACAATAAATTTTTTTGAAAATTGCTATCATGATGTTTATAATGAATTAGATTGACATATGTCAAATTAACGTATTAACATGTCCTTATGATAATAATATAAGGTTGAGCATCAAAATGTAGCCAAATTTTGGGGCACAAGAAGTTAGTTATTTATTATATCCCCACCTGTTTTAAGAGCACTGGTTCTAAAGATGGATCCAACTCCTCTCCAATGTTCTCTAGAAGAACAGGCAACCCAAACTGAATTGCATTCTCGAGAGTTCGTATATAATCAACTCCACCCAGTTTTATAATTTGCAAATTGCGTTCCCGTTCCATGTTGCGGATCCACTTGTTTGCTTGTCCCTGCAAGATTTTTGTCCAAAAAAGAATTTGCAAAATTTACATGTATTTAATTAATTCTGGACCAAACTATTAATTTTGGACTTTTCAAATTTGGTCGTTAAGATCAAGTTTTGTGAATAAAAAATTAAAAATATTTAATTTTTTGGATCATTTAGTGAAGCAAAAAATACTATTAATATCAATTGTTGCATCATATGATGGTCCCCAAATCAAAAGTTTCTCTCCAAATTTTTAATCTTCAAATGGTCATGTTTATCAATTTTGGACTTTTCAAAAATCCCAAATGAACTAAATACATGAATTAAATATTTTGATCCTCAATTAAACCCCCGCTCTCCAAAACCCTAAAATAATAGAATTTATTTTTTGAAAGAAGAACTAGCTCTCCCACTCGTTTGCTATGCACAATGCTCAAGTATCACAAACAACACACACACCTGTGGGTCGATCATGAGAGGCCAACGGCGAGCATTGGCAACAATTATGGAATTATCAACTGAGACAGGATCATTGGGAAGGCCAGCAATCATCCACTCGCGGATTTTCACTGGATTGCCTAGTTTGCCTTGCAATGAGAAGCCAGGTGATTGCGGGATGTTCTCTTGTTTGACAAGCTTTAGCCATGAATCCAATATTTGTTGCCTATAACTGCCATTCATTCAACAAAACATAGTAACTTCACAGCCTCTAATATTTTTTTGTTTTTTTATTTTTTATTTTAAAAATTAAATTATTATTTTTTTAAAAATCATAAAAATCAGTCTACAACATTTTCCCACCATGTAAAGAATTTACAAATTTTCTTTGTGTTTTGTATAACTACAACGCCGTTCACTCCTCTCGCACTCAAATTAAACTTTGGGTTTCTTTCTTTTGGTTTCATAAGGTCACAACTAATGGTCCTCCTACAAATTTCATAACATACCCAAATGTTCAGCCTAGCTAGTAGCACTTGGGTCTCTTCGAAAAACATAAGATTTTTACTCATTTTGACAAAACATGTGGGGAAAAGAAGTTGTATGTTTCTTTTCTGTTATGTAGGCAGAAAGGCTCACATTCGGTCCCTTGGTGTTTTTGTGAGATTACTAGTAGTGGCAATCTTTTGGGTTTAGGGTTTAGGGTTTGCAATCTATTGTTGTGTTGTAGAGGTTGATTTTTTTTACCTGGCAGTGAAGGCACCGAGGTAGGCAATGATACCAGCTGCTAGCAAGCTATCACCCGTGAGAGCAGGGTACTGATTTCCCAGTTCTTTAGCTGTGGCAATCCAGCGCACCCGTTCGCCTCCAAGTCCACCAATCAATTGCTCAGCTCTCTCTATTTTCACCGTACACATTTTCACTTCATGCTGTACTCAATCAACCGCCATAACCTCCAATCTCACCATGGGTCGTCAATTAAGCTACTCTAGTTTCATGTGAACAATTCTTTTCCGTAGGAGGCTTTAAAAAAAAAAAAGTTACATAATAGAGTTATCCGTAAAGTCACCCTGTCTTTGGGTCTCCTTTTCACCCCTTATTATCCCCCTGTTTCGGTTGTATCCGCAACTGTAAGGAGTTTTTATTAAATCTCAGTATGAAATGCTGAAACTTGGCATCGAATAATGCACAAGGTTCAATAGTAATTATAGTAGTTGTACAGGTAGGAGCAGTGAAAATATATGTAGCAACAGCCAGCAGTGGAGGCGCTCCAGAAAAAGGAAAGACAGGATGAAACTGAGTCTATCACCAAAATTGATGGTTTTCTGAGTTTCACCCCCGGTTGAGTGCTAACCTACTTTTTGGCAGGTTTTCACCTTGTGTATGACCAAAAACTCAGGGTTCTGGTGCTGTGTTTTCCTTACTCTAATAATTATAAGACTTTTCTGTAGTAGCCACATTCATAACATAGAGAAAAAATTCCCTTAGCTTAGTAGTTTTTAAGAGCAAGTTTTTCACTAGGAGTGGCCATAGAATGGTGTGAAAAATGGTAATTTGGATGAAGCATGAAATAGCATGAAATAGAGTATGCACATTTTATAAAAAAATTACCTGCAAATTCTCCTTCTTCAACATGTTGTAATCAAGGTCATCTTCCAACTCTTGGAGCTTGCCTAGAATGCCTGTCAAGTCAGCTTGCTTTGCCTTCAACCCGATCATCACGTTTTCATATTGTTGTTCAGCTGACATGAGCTTGGCCTTCTTGGGTGCCACAACTTTTGCTACCAAGTCGTATTTCTCCATAGCTATGATCCACTTGCACAGACCTTCAGCTGCCGCCGATGCATTTGCTGCCTTTGCTGGGGTGAACTCTGGATTGGCAACGTACACCTTCCTGATCTTGTCTATCACCAGAGGTTTAATATTGTCCTTGTCATAATCCTATATGACAGATTTAAACTCCCATGTCAAATCCAACGAGCTCTTTTGTCAAAATCATTTGTAGAAATTGTTAAGTGTCTGGTTACAAACACTATCGAAGTGCAAGGAAGAAAGTCAGATATCTGAGATGTCAGAAACTGGTTTAAAGTAGTACTGTAGAAATGAACTATCAACCCTAAGACATAAATAAGCTTCAAACCCACTCAATTGTTGAACCACATGTTGGTTCAAGTGTAGAGACACTGGAAAATTGGTAACTATAAAACCCAAACTTCAGCCATAAAACCCGCAAACCCAAAATACTGAAACACAGTTTTGCCATTAGCTCTGAAATGCTCCCCTTTCATTAGAAAAAGATTTCACCTTTAGATTCTGAAGGAAATTTTTGTCATTGAGCAAGGTAACTGAAGGCTTCCAATAATCCAATAACTGACCACCTTTTCCATCGGGCACTTTGGCAGGTTTTGCCTCGAGGATCACACAAACAGCCTCCAACACGAGCTTAATAAGATAAGGGGGATTTGCGAGCTTCTTCACATAGTTAATGTCATTTGCAGATAGAGTGTCCAAAGCAGCAAGTGCTTCATTGAGCACCGGCATTGCCACAGCTAAAGCGGCTTCACATTCATCTTTGATGACCTTAGCTGCTGCAGCAGCTTTGTTTGCCTCTGCCTCATCTGCCATCACAATGGCCTTCTTGGGTTCCACTTTCTCAATCTTCTCTTTCTCCACTACCGCCATCATCTTTTCCACCTCTGTCACCTGTAGGTACCCCACAAAACTTTTTCAGGTTTAGGGTTTAGGGTTTTAGGATTAGGATTTGTACACAAAACACAAAGAGATTGGATCAGAAAGCTGGATGATGTACTAGTGCAGATGAAATCTTCAAAGGTATAGCATCATCTGCTTCTTGATTTCCTATCATGTTTGTGAGTAGAGTTACACAAGGAGCAGGGCATTCCCAAAATAAGCACCTGCCTGAGGTGGAGGGGGCACTTAATTGGGGAATGCCCTGCTCTGAGGGTGTTATCTGACATAAAGCACTAGCAGAATTTTTTTCCTTTTTTGCTGTGATGCCCACCTGACAGATACCAAACCAACAATGGTGCATATACTCACTGTGATCATAAGCTTGGGCATGAGCTCCGTGAGTTCTGCTTGCATGACTGCAACTTGCTGGGAACTTGAAGCCAATTTCTGCAATCCAACTTCATACCGCCGTTTCTGTTGCAAGTTCTCCTCTCTCTTTGCTATTAGCAGTGTCTGCAAGCAATGCAAGCACATGTCATCATATCACCCAAGTATCCGACAACACATCTCACATTACTCATGCATACATGCAGGAAATTAAATCCATGGAATGCACAAATCATGCCAAACTAAAATGAATAAATTCATCTTCACAAGTTTCTGAAGAAAGGAGAATCAATCTGTGTGGGTGAATGGCGGCAATAGAAGATCATCATCATGATTTAGATCTAATTGAAAAATCATCTGATTTAGTTTTATTTACCTGAAAACTTGAGATCAGTTCAAGGAAAGATGTGGGTGTGAGATAGTTGAAGCGCCCCAATTGCTCCTTGAATTTCAGCGAGTACACCCTCACAGATTCATGAAACGTCTGGACAAAACAATGCAACAAAATCTCTCTCTCAACTTGTTCAAAACTCCTAAATTTGCTCGATTGCAAAACACAAAATCCTTTTTCTGTTGAACAGAAAACTTCAAGAATCCTGCTATTTCTTGCTGGAACCTATTGTCTAAACATGGTGATTTTCAAGGGAGCCAGTGAAAAGAGCATAGAAAGGAAACCTTGCAGATAAGCACAATGCTGTTCCGGATTTTATCATCTAGATCCATAGTTGACAAAAACTTGATGGCCACTGCCTCCAATGCATCATTTGGCCATTCCTATATAGCACATATAATACTATGTCTTACTATGTCTCTTCAACCAACAAACCCATATTCAAACAATGCAGAACACTTTCACGTAGACAAATAGCCATTGTTCTACTTGCATCACATAGACTTAACCTTGTTTTTATTATTTCTTCAAGAAAAACAAACAAGAATACAGCTCTTTGTTTTTGCCACAATCTGTACATGATCCTGAAAGTGCTACCAAAATGGTCATTTTGAAAGATGGTGGAATTTTGGGGTTTTAAGGAAGATGTATGGTAAGTAGGTACCTGAAACCAATCAATTGTGCAACAGTTTACAAGAGAGGGAAACTGACGAAGGCGGTCCTTGAAAGCTTGCCCCACAGGACTCATGGCAAAAATTATGTGCAAATTAGCCTTACACTTGTCCACAAAATACTTCCACACATCAGGCATTGTTTCTAGGATTTTTCCTTCCTTTGCTCCTTTCTCTCTTGCAGCTTCCACTATCTGCGCCTTCTCATCACTTGGATACATATTTGGCACCTAACCAACCCAGGAGAACCAAAAAAAACACAAGTCAACAAATTTGCAACATGTTGCAGACCTTCTTCAGACACTAATTCCAAACAACTCTTTTCTGCAATCGCAAATTAGCCACTCTCTTTCTTACACACATGTTGGAAGGAGAATGTCAATGCACTCTTTTTTTTCTGCACTTCCCCCAAAAGACTGCCATCATTGACTGATGATATTGATGTTGTTCTTTGGATGTGCGTTTGTATGTGTCTGTGTGTGTTTTTTCCTTCTACCTCTCCAGAGTTTAGAAGATTGTTGATGTCCTCCACAAATCCTTCATTGGTGATCTGTGTATCACTGAACAAGAATACACTAGGTACTGCTGGTTCAGCTCCCGCCTTTTTGCACATGAGCATTAAGTCATCTCTCCACTCCACTCTTGTGTAGTTCTTACTGATCTCAACCTGCAATTTTGTTTTCCGTGTTCAACAAACTCTCAAAGGATCAAACCCAATAGCAAATGGGTTGTACTTGTACTAAAACCCTAAACCCAATTAGCAAATTCATGAAGTACTTTGCTACTCTGCTACAGATGGCTGAACCAGTAATCAAATGTGCCTCTAATCAAGGATGGGTTGTTCTTAATCTGTACCTCTAATCGAAGGATGGTTGTTGTTAATCAGTGCCTAATTATCCAGGATATAATCATAAGATTTTCTCTGTGATCTTCACAAAATCATTGGGGGTTTTTTTTTTTTCCTTTTTTTTTGTTCGGGCACAAATGGAAATGAAAATCCTTTGCAGAAGCAGAGGGACAAGAGATTGGATCAACAACAAAATCATGGGTTTCAAAGTTTTAAACTTCATAAGTCACAAAGGTCGATTCTAGAAAAGCACCCATATTCAGGATTTAGGTACCAAACCCAAATGGGACATGAATTCATGTCTAATGAATTCTGTTGGTTACAGAGTGTACAAAATTTCATGAGGGAGAAGTTAGAAGGCACATAATTTATGTAGCTCTAGTGCACTAGTACATTTTGGACTGATCTAAATTCAAAACCTGGAAAACTTCCATACTGTAAATAGCTGCACCAAGTCGGGTTAAGCTCTGCCGTCCAGAGCCTCCAACTCCAACTAGTAACATGTGGCCTCCTGGCTGCTTCAGGATGCGACAAATGCGAGAAACATGTTCAACCGCAAACAAGAAGATGGCAAGATTCATTGGCCGCTTGCTGACTCCATTGAAGTCATTCAAATACAATTCTGTTTGTTTTAGCAATGCAGGCATGTCTAGAATCTCATCATAGAGCCGAGCTTCTGGATCCTCAATCATGCAATCGCCAAAAAAGCAGCTGCAAAAAACAAAACCCAAATTCCTTTTCATTATTTCAGCTCCAGCACATCACAACAGCTCAAAAACTGAAAGCTGAAAAAAAATCACAACATACATACATCACATAATTAGAGAGAATTCTGTATATTACCGTCGTAATTCAAATTGAGTGATAACTTTTACACCATCCCCAAGAAGAGCACTAAACAGTTGATCAAAATCTTGTTTGAAATGCTTCTTTGTGAGAGTACGGAGGTATTCAATCAACCAATTCCGATCCTTATCATCAACCAAACGGTCATAAAAAACACGTAGAACTTCATGGACCCATAACCTTATATGCTGCAACTCACCAGGCTTTCCAATTGGAACTGTCTCCGGTTTTTGTAGCATCATTCCCTGGACAAATTGCAATCTTGGGTGGCCTTAGTCCTTTGCATATATCATCTATATGAGTTCAGGGATGATGTTCTTCTTCACTGAAGCATATTTATATAAATGTCAGGTTATGTTTCACCACATGAAAGATATCCATTGTAATCACATTGTAAACACAACTGGAAAGACAAGAGAGTGAGAAATAATGTGGATCTAAGTATGCAAAAATTGCAACAACAATTGGATTTGGGTTGATAAGCTTTTTGAGAACAAACGAAGTCAAAGCTAAAGCTTTTTGAGTTAAGCTCTTGAAAACCAACTTGGATCACACGAGCATAATCTCGCAAGTTGAAGGTGTAGTGGGACTTTGTAGGTGTAGGGAGCAATTTCTTCTTTGCCTCCTTGAAGACATCCAATGTAGCTTCTATCACAGGATTCAATAGGAGCATCACATCTTTTGAGAACTCATTCTTAACACTATAATGCCATCTCAAGATTGTCGAAAAGATTAAATGGAGTGAACTCTCACCCACCTGCATGAATCCAAGTAAGATAGATAATAATGCACTTTTTTTTAAAAACCTTTTTTTTTCGTCCCTAAGGTTTGGTTGAAGGCATCATCCTCTTCAAAAATAACCAAAAGGATCCATGCCAACGAAGAGATACTGTAATAAAGGAACACTATAATGCTTCATCTACTTAGGATGATCAAGCCATTATAAACATATTACTAAATGGCTTAACAATCAAGAATGGGTTGTTGTGTAAAGTGCTTCCTCATACTTGTGATGATCAAGCCACTATAGACATATTAGTAAATGGCTTAACAATCTAGAATGGGTTGTTGTGTAAAATCCTTCCTCGTACTCGTGATGATCAAGCCACTATACACATATTAGTAAATGGCTTCACAATCAAGAATGGGTTGTTGTGTAAAATGCTTCCTCATATTCGTGATGTGATCAAGCCACTATAGACATATTAGTAAATGGCTTAACAATCTAGAATGGGTTGTTGTGTAAAATCCTTCCTCGTACTCGTGATGTGATGAAGCCACTATACACATATTAGCAAATGGCTTAACAATCAAGAATGGGTTGTTGTGTAAAATACTTCCTCATACTCATGATGTGATCAAGCCACCATACACATATTCGTAAATGGCTTAACAATCAAGAATGGGTTGTTGTGTAAAATGTGTTTCCTCATACGCATGATGTGATCAAGCCACTATACACATATTAGTAAATGGCTTACAATTGAGAATGAGTTGTTGTGTAAAATGCTTCCTCTACTTGTGATGATCAAACCACTATAAACTTATTAGTAAATGGCTTAACAATCAAGAATGGGTAGTTGTGTAAAATGCTTCCTCTAATCGTGATGATCAAGGCTCTATAAACATGTTAGTAAATGGCTTAACAATTAAGAATGGGTTGTTGTGTGTAAACCCCCCCAATGAAGAGCAATGAAGAAGTTTAGTCTACTATTTTGTTTGAGATGATGAAAAATTGTTTGGTTAATAACCTGAGCAACACCAATTTGATTGAAATGTCGTAAATATCGATTAGTGACCAAATTTCTTCCTCCTCCCGGAGGACCCATAGCTGATATAAATTGACAATCAACAAGGGTACGAAAGTCGTTGTCTCTCCCATACCACCCTCCAAAATCCATGTATTGTCGAAGGAGCTCTATAGGTGGTTGTGCTCCATACACTTCAAGCTTCATTGCACAATGCACATGATGATGATGATAAGGGAATGAATGAAGTGTATTCATTACATCAAGGGATTCATTTCAACTTCAAACTTTGGATGTCGAGAGCCAAAAGAAAATACTTAATGAAACTTATTAGCAAGCAATTGGGTATAATCGAGTGTTGGATATTGTTCTTTGACATTGTTAATAACCTTCAATTTGGGTTTTTTGAAAAAAAATAAAAATTGGAATAAAATAATCTCTAGTTCTAAGGTTTTGAATATTTTCAAAGAACTAGTAGTGAATTTTCATAAAAAGAACCCCCCCAAAAAAAAAAAAAAAAAAACCAATGATTTAGGGTAGCTTCTCGAACTAGTTCTTTTAAATATTTTTTTAGTATCATGGTTTAGGATTAAAATTAAATTGATCTACAACATTGTTTTTCTTTTCGACAATTTTTTCAAAACAAAAATTAAGAAAATTTTGGAATTTTTTTTTTTTGGTTTATCTAGTGTCAATTTGACTAATTTTTCTATTTTTGAAAATTTTCACAAAATTTCTTATATCAAAAAATTGAAAAAAAAACCCTTGATAACAACTACATGTATATATACATATTGATATATTTATTTATATATTTATATATATTTATTCACCTGTGGCATATTTAGATCATCAACAAATATGATGCATCTTTTGCCGGGCAATGGGCCATAGTGTCCTCGCTTTCTTCGATCAAGCGAACCATCGATTTGATTTTGAACCATATTTGCCGTCGTCCGAGCGGAAAGAACAACAAGCAAAGTTGTAAAGAGTTCTCGAGACAATCCTTTGAGAAGATGTCGATTCATATAGATCGTCTTTCCCGTACCCGTCCCTCCGACCAATAGAACCGGGCTGCCGTAAAGGATGCCCTTGTCGAGCAAAAACGTGTACCTCATTTGATCCTTGGTGGGTATGATAATTTGGTCGAAAGACGAGTCCTCTGCAATTTCCGTGGGGACGACGGTGTCGATCCAAGCTTTCCATTTACAAGTGGGTTTATCGAAAGTGTAGTTATACACGTCACTTCCTTGCTCCGAAGGCATCATGTCGCACTTCAAATTCTCATGGACGGCCGGGACGACTAGATCGAACCCGTCCGGGATAGTTCCGACCACTAAATTCCTTAAGAAAGTGTCGAATGTAGCACGACCGTCCGTGTCTCCGGTCGACCCGATAGACCAAACCAATGAGAACAAAAAGATGGAGTCGATCCATTTCACTAGCCTTTCATTCCCTACGTTCTTGAGTCCTTCATCCGTCTTGATCTCGTCGATTAGGCTATAGAAAATTCGCATCAACGAGGCGACTAAAGACGCATCGGCCGTCGGAGAGATTTCCTTGATGTTTTTGCGAACACAACGTAATGCGCCCGGTACCATCCACTCGAAAAGACCTTGAAGATGCTTCTTGTTGTCACTCGATATCGTTCCGGGCAATGTATTCAACCATGATGCCATTAAAGGTTGCCATCCCATTTGATGGGGCTCCAAATACACCATCCCGCATCGGCTCACCGTAGCCGGCGATGCAACCGCAAGATCCCCCACCTTAAATTTTTTAAAAAATTATTTACACCCCACATCATCATGTCATGTTATATATACAAAACTCGAAAGAAAAAAAATTTTAAAAAAAATTTAAAATAATAATAATAATAATAATTTAAAAAATTATTAAATGGTGACACTCGCATTTTGGCAAATCATGTTGGCGAAAGTCGCTTACATTTCCTATAAGAATTAGGTCGGTTCAAAATTAGGTATTTGATTACCATTTTGGAGGTTATTTTTATTTGAAAAATTTAGAAAAATAAACTAAGCCAACAAAAAAATTAATTCTTGAGGAAAAAAATTATTAAAATAATATAAAATTATTTTTAATTGATTTTTTAAAAAAGCTTATTATTATTATTATTATTATTATTATTACCTCGAAGATCATGTTCATTGATGAAGACATTTGAATGATTTCCGAGTTTGGAAGACAAAGCTTCTTGTTGTCGTCTAACACCGTATTCATATTCTCGATCCAAATGGCGTCAACGGGGCCATCGAGTATGATCCATTTTCGATCGTTTGTAGGTTCGGAAGCTTGTTCACGAAACCGAACAGCCAGCACTCCATCTTGCCATTCATTCGTCATCGGGTCGGCTTGCCCATACAATTGTCCCATTGTGACCGATTTTGGATTAACCGTCGAGACCTAATATTGAATCCATTCCCCCAACCCCCCGTCCCCCCACAAAAATAATTTGATTACTACCTACCGGAATAAAAAGAATTTTCAATTAGAATTTTTTTTTAAATCGGTCGTTTTTGTAAGGGGAAAGGTTAGCTCCCATTGGTGGAATAGATTAATTTGTTCTCCGGGGGGGGGGGGGGGGCAACAATTTCGTTTTTTTTTCCCTCTTTTTTTTTTTCCCCTTTTGACATATTGGGTGGGGGTGGTGGAGAGGCGCGACTCAACTTACGTATACTTTCCGCTCTTTGTTCGTTCCCCATTGTGACATATCGGTGAGTGCGCGTTGAAGAACACGAATGGCGCAAGTTTTGCCCGAATATGAGAGACCCACAAGCATAAGTCCGTGCCGGACGATAATCATCTCGTAAAGTTGGATGAGTTTTAGGTTGAAGTAGGCGGTGAACTGCAAATTCATTTGCTTGCAATTCTCGGACATGGCTTTGTTCAACGAGGTATAATCGGGTTCGGGAAGAACCACACCCGGGAACAAATCCGACACGATCCCATTGAATAACGGCACATCTTGAGACAAAAACTTACATAGGTTGACGTCAATGATCGATCGGAGCATGAGAATAAACTCCTCTTCGTCCGGGTATCTTTGTTTGAGATTCGATGCCGCCCGTAACACCGCCATTACGGCTCTCATACCATAGTCATAGTGATCTTGACTCGAGAGTTGTTCACTACAAAGACGGTATGTTGCTACAATTTTTCGTGCACAATCTCGAGCCTTCAAAAGAAAACTCCGCAAAATAATAATAATAATAATAATAATTTTTTTTTTCCATGCTCAATCTCAAGTCTTCAAAAGAAAACCCAACCCTATTTTATTTTATTTTATGTTATTTATTAATTAAAAATTCAAACACAATTTTAGACCTAGAAAATTGGAGAAGTTTGAACCCCAAAAAAATTCAATTGTAAGAATTGGATCTATGGAAAATTCGCTCGGAAAATTGATGAGGTTGTTGTTGTAAATATTAATCGGGATGTAATATTATACCTGTAAGTAGCCACTACTATAAAGCATGATTTCACTAATCATAGCGTAATCGGGAACCATCATAGCGACCGTCCGAAAGAGGGCCTTCAAGTTATCGGGCAACTCGGATCTACCCGCATAACCCGGGTTCATTGTAATAAACACGTTGCAAGTAGGTTTTAGAATCAACTCCGAACCCTCAAATACGAAGGTCTTCACTTTGTTTTGCACAGCAAGCTGAATCTCCAACACCTGAAAAACAAGGCATCACAAACACGCTGGCCCTGCCAATAGATAAAGAATGTTGTACATCTACGTATTGTGTTCACACTTTGAACACCCAAAAACAATCCGTTCCAATCTAAACACTTTCACTCAAAAAATTGGTTCATCTAATGTGAAACTAGTTCTAATAAGGTAAAACTTCCAAAAGTTGGATCCAATGCGAAAGTCCCAACAAAACCCCTCAATTATCATATCTAAGTTCCCCCCCCCCCCCCCCCCCCCCCCCCTTTTTTTTTTAAAAAAAAAAAACCCCTAAATATTAAATTTTCTCTTTTTAATTATTATTA
>Ga0116227_10000743_pt1 | contig 66660 bp, 56 predicted proteins | sample S1TSphgellanicum_FD_89693 | JGI IMG/M metagenome (GOLD analysis project Ga0116227, IMG submission 89693) | Host-associated microbial communities from peat moss isolated from Minnesota, USA - S1T2_Fb - Sphagnum magellanicum MG | ecosystem: Host-associated > Plants > Peat moss > Unclassified...
CAGTCGCAACTTCAAGGCATCGGCAAACGTCGCGGCCGCCCTGGTGACGGTCAAGCCGGGTGGCATGCGCGAGCTGCACTGGCACCCGAACGCGGACGAATGGCAGTACTACATCAAGGGCGAGGCCCGGATGACCGTGTTCGACACAGGCCCGAAGGCGGCAACCGCAGACTTCCGCGCGGGCGATATCGGCTATGTCAAGAAGAGTCTCGGTCACTACGTGCAGAACACGGGCGATACCGACCTCGTGTTCCTCGAAATCTTCAAGGCGGACCACTTTGCCGAGGTGTCGCTGTCCGACTGGCTGACGCACACGCCGAAGCAGATGATCATGGATCATCTGCACGTGACCGAGGAGACGATTGCCCGGTTCCCGAACAACCGTCCCGACGTCATGCCGATCTAAATGCTGATCTAAATCGCACTGCGGTTCTTCTGCTCAGCCGCCGCCCGAGCATCAAGGTATAGATCCCGGGCGCACCAAGGTTCGGCCGCACAAGGGCGAACCTTGGTGTCCAATCAGGCAGTAAGTAGAACGATTCAAAGAGAAAACATCATGGGCTCAATAAGTATCTGGCACTGGTTGATTGTCGCGCTGATCGTGTCGCTGGTCTTCGGCACCAAAAAATTGCGCACGGTGGGCGGCGATCTCGGCTCGGCGATTCGCGGCTTCAAGGACGCAGTGAATACGGAAACGGCCGGCGGGAACCCCGAGCCGGCCGTCACGCCTCAACCGAAGGCTGCAACGCAGGAAATCAGTGGCTGACCGTGCGTACTCCACTAGCGTGCGTCTTGCCCTCTTCGAGCAAGAACGTTTTGAAGGCTTGAGCGGCAGGCACCAGTTGCTTGTCCGCCCGATGCACGACATGCCATTTCTGAATCACCGGAAAGCCCGTGACATCGAGCACCGCAAGCATCCCGGCCTGCAATTCCAGCGTGACCGTATGTGCGGACAGAAAACTGATGCCCATGCCGGACATCACCGCTTGCTTGATGGCCTCGGTATTGCGGATTTCCAGCGGATCGTCCAAAGCCAGCCGGCCGTCGAAGCACTGCTGCATGGCATTCCATGTGTCCGAACCCTTCTCCCGCACGATGAACCGTTCGCTTCCGAGTTCGGCAACGTCAATACTCGTCCTGCCAACCAGTGGATGCAGCGGCGAGGCGACGAGAACAAACGCGTGCGGCGCGAACGCTGTACTGGTAAATCTCGGCTCCACCGGCGCGCCCACCATGATGGCGAGATCAAGCCGGTTTTCTTCCAGACGAACCAGCAGCTCGTCGTGATTTTCTACCGTCAGATCCAGGTCGACCGCCGCATTCCGGTTCGAAAACCCAGCCAGCAACCGAGGCAGGAAGTAGCCCCCGGCATTGATGACACCGACACTCAGGCTGCCTCCCGCAAGGCTTTTCATCTTCGCCAAGGTTTCCTCGGCTTCGCGGAAGCAGTGGATGATGGCGCGACTATGGTGGAGCATCTCCTGCCCCGCGGGCGTGAGGTAGATCTTCTTCCCAAGCTGCTCGAACAGCGCAATGCCCGCGTGCTCTTCGAGATGCTTGATCTGCGTCGAGACCGCAGGTGGCGACAGGTTCAACTCGTTCGCCGCCCGGGAAAAACTCAGGCGACGCGCGACGGTTTCAAAGGTCTTGAGTTGACGCAAAGTGGCATTCTTCACAGTGATCTGCAAAAGGTTGAGGGTTTTACCGGACATCCGGCGAGGCGGACCAACGCCTGCCAACAGCGCAAACGAAGGCGCGCAAGTCGAATCGAGCGCACCGCCGCTGCTGGCCGCGCGTCCACGAGCCACGGTCGCGTTGAAGCGGTTTCAGAATAAACCGCACCCGGCGTCCGGCGATATGACTTGAACATTGCAAAATTTTCATCTTGCGTGCGACGGCTCCGCAGCGCTCCGCGGGTTACATCTGTAACGGAGCCGGCCGTTCGTGCAATAGACCCGCAACCGTCGGAGACCACACTCCTCATCTACTCCACCTGCCGGTCGCCCATGCGCGCCTGAGTCAAACACGCTCATGGCTGGCGACTCAAACTATGCGCATTCTTTTCGTGTCTCCACGACACCCTGAGGCCAGCTGGCTGTACAAGGCGCTGCACGAAAGCACTCACAGCCTGTGCCGTTCGCACGATCTGGCCCACGGTGTGTGGCAAGCCACGCGAGAGCCGTTCGACGCGGCGATCCTGATGGCGCACGACCCGGACCTGTACCCTGAGCTCACCGCCACGCTGCCGCAGTTCTCCGCGATCGCGGGGGGCGCCATCCTGATCGCGATTCTGGCGACCGCTACGGCTCAGGAGCGCACCGCAGCGCTACGTGCGGGCGCCGACGCCTGCTTTGCCCGGCCGCTTTCGTTTATTGAAATGCATGAACGCCTGCAGGCGCTGCGTCGAGCCACGCTGGCACGCCGCGTTACCGGACAACCGGCCGCCGCGCAGCTCCAGCTTGATTCGCTGACACGGGAACTGGTGAGCGGGGAGCAGCGTTTGTCCCTGACCAAGACCGAGTATCTGCTTGTCGAGTGCCTGATGCGCGACCCGAACGTGCCCGTCGCCCATGAGCAACTCATTCGCTATGCGTGGCCAGGGCGAGACGTCATCAATTGCACAAGCGTGACTCCGCTGATCTGGCGGCTGAGATCGAAACTGAAGACGCACCTGCCGACGGTTCACATCAATACGGTAAATTGCTATGGCTACCAGCTGAGTCTTTTGCCGCCCTGAACGCCGGGTCCTTTGCCCGCGTTTTCTCAACAGGCTACGGAGTTGGGCAGCTTAAACAACATTTCATTCTAATGCTAAGCATACCGTACTGATTGTCCAGTAACCTCGATGACTGGAGCCACGCGCTGAACGTCTGGCGCTCCGATCATCTCATCTGGACTCAATCATGAAACTGTTATCGAAAACCGCGGTGGTTACCCTCTTCGCCCTTGGCAGTGCTTCCGCTTTTGCCGCCAAAGGCCTCACGCCACAACAGTGCAACGACTATCCCTTCACGCCATTGAAGGCCGAGGTCACGCATGCGCAACTGATGCAGGAGCTGGCTGAACTGGAAGCGGTAGGTTACGACCCGTCCGAAAACGACGAAGACTATCCATCCGATCTCGAACTCGCTGAAAAGAAACTGCAAGCCGAGTACCACGCCGACTGCGTGCCCGCCGGCGCGCAGAATTCGCTCGGAGCGGGCGCGGACACGACACAAGGCACGCCGGCCAGCTAAGGCTGAGGCCGCGCCAGGATTCGATGCAACGCGAGCGCCAGTTCTCCCGAGCGCAACGGCTTGCGCAGCAACGTGGCAGCCCCGGCGTTGCGCGCGTCCCTTTCGAGTGCCGGATTGCCGTAGCCGCTACACAGGATCACCGGCAACGAGCCACGAATCGCGCGGATATGACTTGCGAGTTCCAGGCCCGTCAGCTCCGGCATCGTCTGGTCGGTGATGACGGCGTCGAAGCGGTCGGGATCGTCTCTGAAGGCCCGCAACGCTGCGGCGCTCGATCGAAAGCCCACCGGCTCGTAACCGAGTTCGGCCAGCACCTCTTCGGCGAGCGTCACCAGCGCATCTTCGTCGTCGACGACCAGCACAACCTGACCGTCCCCGCGAGGCAATGCTTCGGAGACGGCTTCGTCGGCCGGCAGCGGCGCTTCAGTGACCGGAAGGTAGATATCGAAGCGGGTACCCTGCCCGACCCTGCTGCGGACGTCGATGCCACCGCCATACTCTCGCACGATCCCGTCGACGAGCGACAGACCGAGGCCGGTCCCCTCGCCCGTGCTCCGGGTCGTAAAGAACGGGTTGAAGATGCGCTCCAGCACCTCGGGGGCAATCCCGGTTCCCGTATCCTCGACGCTCAGCCTGACGAAGTCGCCTGGTCCGATCCGGCCTTCCGATAACGTCGTCGCGGCCGGAACATGCTCGTTTTCGAGCGCCACAGTCAGCGTGCCACCCGAGGGCATCGCCAGAACCGCGTTGCTGCAGAGATTCATGACGACCTGGTGCAGGTGTGTCGCATCGCCGGCCACATAGGTGTCGTTCGCATCGAGCTTGACGTCGAGTTCAATGCTGGCCGCCAACCGCCCCTTAAGCAACTCGACGGTCTCCGACACGACCGGCGACACGCGCACCGGCACACGCGCCCCCATACCGCTGCGGCTGAAAGTCAGGATGCGCTCGACCAGCGTGCGTGCCCGGTTACCGGCATGGAGAACCTGCTCCACATAGCGACGCTCATCGCTCGTTGCAGCCAGTGAATGGAAGGCACGTTCGCCATAGCCGAGAATGGCCCCGAGAATATTGTTGAAGTCGTGGGCGATCCCGCCGGCGAAGGTGCCGAGCGCTTCGAGCTTCTGCGATTGCCTCAGTTGTCCTTCAAGCTGACGGCGTGCCTCTTCGGCCTCGCGACGCAACGTGATGTCTTCCACCGTCGCAACCAGCATCTCCCCGGTGTGCCGCGCGTAGTTCGACGCGTGTTGATGATGCGCCGAGACTCTCGCCATGCTCATGTCCGTCCAGACGACATGGCCGTCGCGGTGCGTGTAGCGCGTCTGGAAACGGATCGTGTCGGGCGTGCCGGAGAGCAGTCTGAGCACATGTTCGCGCGTCGCGGGCACGTCTTCGCGATACGTAACGTCGAAGGCGCCAAGCTGTTCCAGCTCGTGCGACGAGTAGCCGATCATCCGCTGAAAAGCCGGGTTGGTCGCCGCGTAGTCGCCATCCGTCGTGAGGACGGCGATACCGAGCGGCGCATTCTCGAACACCGCCCGCCAGCGCCGCTCGCTCGAACGAAGCCGCTCGTTGACTTCGCCGAGCCGGCGCATCTGCCGGATCAACGCAAACGCAAGCAAGGCGACGAACGCGGAGATCGAGCCGGTCCGTACGAGCGCGTTGATCGAACTGGTGCGCCAGTCTGCGAGCGCAACCGATTCGTCGCGCGAAACCATCACTAACAGCGGGAAGCCGGGCACCTGGCGTAGCGCCGAGCGCACCCGCGCGACCTTGTTGCCCTGCGGCGCAGCCGCAAACTCGACGATCGGCGTGCCGCCCTCGCGCAGAAGACGAATGGCCGCGCCGGGCCCCAGGTCAATGCGCCTGAAGAAATCGCGGAAGTAGTCTTCTTCGACCAGTGCCCGCGCCACCCCTGCAAATCTTCCTTCGGAGTCCTGCAGGCGAATCGCCACCGCGAAGGTCGGCTTGCCGTCCGTGAGGCTCTGCAACGGTTCGCTCACCACCACCGCCTCGCCGGCGGCCCGCTTCAAATCCTGGAAGTACTGGCGATTGCCGATACTCGGACTCGAGCTGCCCGCGGGGGTCGACGTGGCGATGCGGGCGCCGTTCTCGTCGGCAATGGTCACCTCGCGAATCTGCGGCAGTCCGTCTATCTGATGCCGCAGGAAGGCCTCTTTCTCGGCGGGCGTCGCCAGCCGGTTGCGCGGATCGCGCTCCCAGACCGACGTACGCCGCAGAATCAGTTCCACCCCCTGCAACGAGCGCGCCGTCTGTTCGGCGATGGCACTGGCCAGGCTGGACATTTCCCGGTCGTTGTCCGCAAGCGTCAAGCGACGGGCGCGCCAGCTATCCCAGCCCGATGCCACGCAAACCAGCAACACAATCACGCTAGCGCCGATGGCAATGACCCAGGGCAGATAGGGTGCGCCTGCAGCGCCTTGTTCGTTACGCATCGACCAGGGTTCTCGCGATAGAGTGCGCCGTCGCCGCGCGGCATCGAATTGCACCGGGCGAGGCTACACGGGTCGTCAGCACCAGCTTATAGCGCGACGGAACTCAATTTTTCCACGGCCGCAGCAAAGGTATAGCCCGCGCCTCGCTCGGTTTTGATAAATTGCGGCGTCGACGGATTTTCCTCGATCTTTCGACGCAGGCGCAGGATCTGCACATCAATGGAGCGGTCGAACACGTCGTCGTATAAACGGCTCGCCTCCAGTAACTGCTCGCGTGACAGAATGCGCCCCGGTGCGGCCAGAAAAGCGCTCAACAGCGAGAACTCGCCGTTCGTGAGATCGATCCGTACGCCGGCGGGCGAGATCAGCTTTCGCGTGCCGATATTCAACTCCCAACCGGCAAAGCGATAGGCGCGGACGTCGAGCTGACGTCCGGTCAACACCTGGGTCGCGGCCGAGCGGCGCAACACGGTGCGGATGCGCGCCAGCAACTCGCGCGGGCTGAAGGGCTTGGTGACGTAGTCGTCGGCGCCCAGTTCGAGCGCCATGACGCGGTCGGCCTCGTCGAGCCTGCCTGATACCACGATGATGGGAAGCGACGAATGGTCGCGTATGCGCCGGGCAATCTGCATGCCGTCCTCACCCGGCATCCGCAGGTCGAGGATGATCAGATCGATCGCATGCTCCGTCAGCGCCGCGGTCATCTCCTTGCCGTTCGACGCAGCCGTGACTCGCAGATCGTTGTCGCGAAGATACTCTTCGATGAGGGTCCGGATGGCGGGGTCGTCATCCACCACGAGAACATGCGGAGGATTGTCGTTGCTCATGCCTGGTGCTCCTGTGGCGTCCGGAACACGCGGTCTGACGCCACCTGCCTGAGGGGATAGGGTTCATCGCGCGGCTGATTTCCGGCGTGCGCGAAGCATCGCCAGAAGCGCCGTCGCAAGGTTTGGGGGCTTTGCGTGTGTGCGCAACCAATGAGGTCGATTATAGCGTCCACGCCTTGAGCGGACGCTGCAAGAGACTGTTTCAGCCAGGCAGTGGACTATGCGGCGGCGACAGCCATAAAAAAGCCGGTCTTGCGCGTTCCCTGTTGACTGGGTGCGCAAGACCGGCTCGGTTTGAGGCTTAAGCCGTCAGGTTCAAGCCTCGTGTTCAAGGCGAAGCCTGCGCCCCGGCATGACCGGGGCGTCAGACGAAGCGCTTAGAACTTGTGCGTCATGCCGACAATGGCTGCCAACTGGTGGTTGTTCGACGAGTAGGACGAGGTGCTGAAGTCAGCCACTGCCTTCTTGCCCGTCGAATCGACACCCGAAGCGGTTTCGAAGAAACCGATGGCGTAGAGCGACGTACGCTTGGACAGCTGATAGATCGTGCCCAGGTTGAACTGGTTGTAGCTCGCGCTGCCGACGTCATCCGCGCCGCTGTTATGCGTGTAGATGTAAGCGCCGGCCAGCGTCAGTGCCGGCGTCAGTGCGTACTTGACGTTCAGTTCGCCTGAATTGAACGTAGCGGTGCCGCCGTTGTACTTGGTGCCGTAGCTGCCCACAGCGTTGACCGTGCCGAGGTTCTGGAACTGCGTGTTCGAGTACAGCACGGCGAGCGTTGCCGCACCCAGCGCGTACGAACCGCCGGCCGTGATGATCTGTTGCGAACCGGCCGAAGCGTAGCCGCCGTAAATACGGCTTGCCATGTTGTTGGTGCCGCCCGTAGCCGACGTCGGCGACGACGAATTGCCCTGGTCGCCGAACGTTGCGTAGTACGGATCCTTGGTGAACATGTAGCTCGCGCCGAGCTTGACCGGGCCGTTCACGTACGACACGGCTGCGTCGGTGACTTCGTTCCTCGAGAAGTCGCCGGCCTGGCCGCCGAGGCTGTACAGCACGCCGACCGTCAGACCACGGTAGCTCGGGCTCGTGTACTTGATCGCGTTCTGAACGCGGTTCGACGTATCGACGTTGTCGACGTCGCCGGCACGCGTGCCGTAACCGAGACCGGAGGCGGCCCAGTCCGCTCCCGATGCAAAGTTCGACGTCGCATCATTGCTGGCCGAATATTGACGACCGAGGGTCACCGTACCGTACGTGGCGCTCTGCAGGCCGACATACGCGCGACGACCGAACTCCAGGCCGCCCTGACTCAACGCGCCAGTGCCGAGCGTAAAGCCGTTTTCCAGGTCGAAAATGGCTTTCAGGCCACCGCCGAGATCTTCGCTGCCCAGCAGGCCCCAACGCGACGACGTGGCGCTCGACAGGCCATAGAGCTTTCCGCCCTTGACGTTGTTGTTGAACAGGAAGCCGCCGTCGGCAATGCCGTACAGCGTGACGCTTTGAGCGTGAGCAGCACCCGCAAAGGCGCCCAGCACCAGGATGGCCGCCGTAGTCTTTTGGATTTTCATCTTTACCTGATTGAATATTTGATTTATTTAATACTACTTAATATATATGTGAAATCAGCCTCGTTATTTATCCATTCAATGACGGACAGATAAAACTCAAACCTTGAAATCACATACCCCAAACCTTCAGTAGCGCAACATCGGTTGAGACGGCGGGCGCCGTGGATGATGAAATGACCAGATTCCCCAAACCGCTATTCGCCCGCTCAATCGACGGGTCACAGTGTATCGACCCACCAATACTTTTCTAAATTACCCGTTGGAATATGCAAATTGCAAACCCCTGACGCGCACCAAATCAGGGCGCATAAGCACAGAAATCGGGCAAAAAGCACGAAAAGCCATGCAAACGCGTCACGATCGTTAGCTTAAATGGTATTTATGACCGGATTGCGTCGAAAACTATGTGGATAATTTGCAACAATTCCCGGAAGACGGCGTGGCCGCTCCGGGAATGGGCGTTCGGTTAACGCGGGGATGGGTGCAGCGGACGCGCGTACCGTCAGACCGGCACGTCGCCTTCGATGGTGGTGCGGTACAGCTTGCGGCGCAGGTGGTCGGGCGTGCCGGCGGCGAGGTGCATCAGCGAACGGTTGTCCCAGAACACCATGTCGTGTTCTGCCCACACATGCCGGTACAGATGCTCAGGGCGCACGCTGTGCGCGAAAATTTCCTCGAGCAACTGCTGGCTCTCGTCTTCGGGCAGTCCGATCACGCGGGTCGTGAAATGCTCGCTGACGAAAAGTGCCTTACGGCCCGTTTCCGGATGCGTGCGCACGATGGGCTGCACAACCGGCTTCACCTGGGCGATCTGCTCGGCGGACAGATTCGGCCGCCAGGGGCTGCGTTTTTGCAGTTCGGCGTACTTCGCGAGATACGTGTGCTCCGCGAAGCGCCCTTCTACGGCCTCGCGCAAATGAGCCGGCAACGTGTCCCACGCGAGGTGCATGTTGGCGAACAGCGTATCGCCGCCTTCGGCCGGCAACTCCTGCGCATGCAGCAGCGAGCCGAGGCTCGGCTTCTCCTTGTACGAGAGGTCCGAATGCCAGAAGTGACCGGCGTCGCCCAGACCGATCGGCTTGCCGTTCTCGACGATGTTCGATACGACCAGCACTTCCGGATATCCCGGCAACTGGAACTGGTGCAGCACGTGGATCTGCAGCGGCCCGAAGCGGCGGCTAAAGGCGATCTGTTGATCGGGCGTGATGCGCTGGTCGCGAAACACCAGTACGTGGTGATCGAGGTGAGCGCGGTGAATGCGCGCGAAGTCCTCGGCAGCGAGCGGTTGATTCAGGTCGAGACCCAGCACTTCGGCGCCCACCGGGCCGTCGAAAGCACGAATTTCAACGCGTTGCGGGGCAGCCGGGGCGGCATGCGCGGCCGGGGTGGAAACAGCGGAGTCGGAAATAATGGTCACTCAAAGCTCTTCGTCTGGTCGGAGCGAAAACGCCGATGATGGCGCGACACGGCCAATCTACCGGCCCGCACGCGCGAGGGCAACGAAGCAAATTCGATACACTTATCCGCTGCAATGATAAACCCGATGCTGGACCGGATGCGGCGCAAGCCGTGCCGCTGCAGACCGCCGAACACTTTCAGGTATATTACAGACCGCGCCTGAAACGCCCATATGTGCGCGGTTTTACGCCCCAATCGGGCCGCGCGGGCGCCCGGAGTGCGCGCCAGACTTGCCTTGTCGGCAGGCACAGCCGATACTTGCTAGTTGCGCGAAATCCCTTCACCCCTCGATTTAACGGCTTTTCTCATGAGCACAATCCTTGAAAGTCTTCCGTCCGGCCAGAAAGTTGGCATCGCCTTCTCCGGCGGACTCGACACGAGTGCCGCTCTGCACTGGATGCGGATCAAAGGCGCCGTCCCGTACGCCTACACGGCTAACCTCGGCCAGCCCGACGAAGACGACTACGATTCGATTCCGCGCCGTGCGATCCAGTACGGCGCAGAAGGCGCGCGACTCATAGACTGCCGGGCTCAACTGGTCGCCGAGGGCATCGCCGCCCTGCAAGCGGGCGCGTTCCACATCTCCACGGCCGGCGTCACCTACTTCAATACGACGCCGATCGGCCGCGCCGTCACCGGCACGATGCTGGTCGCCGCCATGAAGGAAGACGGCGTCAACATCTGGGGCGACGGCAGCACGTACAAGGGCAATGACATCGAGCGTTTCTATCGCTACGGCCTGCTCGTCAATCCGGATCTGAAGATCTACAAGCCGTGGCTCGACCAGGCGTTCATCGACGAGCTGGGCGGCCGCGCGGAAATGTCGGAGTTCATGCGCCAGTCGGGCTTCGAGTACAAGATGTCGGCGGAGAAAGCGTATTCCACCGACTCGAACCTGCTCGGCGCCACGCACGAAGCGAAAGATCTCGAGAGCCTCGAAAGCGGCATCAAGATCGTGAACCCCATCATGGGCGTCGCATTCTGGCGCGACGACGTGCAGATCGCGAAGGAAGAAGTCACGATCCGCTTCGAGGAAGGCCAGCCGGTCGCATTGAATGGCGTCCAGTTCACGGATGCCGTGGAACTGCTGCTGGAAGCGAACCGCATTGGCGGCCGTCATGGTCTCGGCATGAGCGACCAGATCGAGAACCGCATCATCGAGGCGAAGAGCCGCGGGATCTACGAAGCGCCCGGACTCGCGCTGCTGTACATCGCGTACGAGCGCCTCGTGACGGGCATCCACAACGAAGACACCATCGAGCAGTACCGCGAAAACGGCAAGCGCCTCGGCCGCCTGCTGTATCAGGGCCGCTGGTTCGATCCGCAGGCCATCATGCTGCGTGAAACGGCACAGCGCTGGGTGGCGCGCGCCATCACGGGCGAAGTCACTATCGAACTGCGCCGCGGCAACGACTACTCGATCCTGAGCACGAAGTCGCCGAACCTCACGTACCAGCCGGAGCGGCTTTCAATGGAAAAGGTCGAGTCGACCTTCTCGCCGCGCGACCGGATCGGCCAGTTGACGATGCGCAATCTGGACATCACCGATACGCGCGCCAAACTGCTGATCTATTCGGAAGTCGGTTTGCTCGCGCCAGGCGAAGCGCTGGCGCTGCCGCAGTTGAAGGACGATAGCAAGTAAGCAAGCCGCAGTCCCTCGCGACCGGATGAAGGCGGTTCTTCATCCGGTCGGTGGCCGAGCGCCACGTCCATCACCGCCGTCCTCCCCTCCTGCTTCACCTCCGCTTCAATCCCGCATCTGCGTCGCTCACGCGGCACGCTCCGCACATCTGCTGCAATCCATATCACGATTGATCGTTTTGGCGGCGCAATGCCCGTTGCTACCATGGTCAGTTGGCTCGTGACATGCACAGACACTGATGACGAACGCTCGCAACACCTCGCAAGACCGGCCCACCTCACGCGCTCGCCGCCGCTTGCTGGGCGGCTTCGCCGCGGGCAGTCTGGTGGCGTCCCAGCGTGCCGGCGCTGCCAACGCCCTGCTCAAACCGCTCGAGATCGCGCCGTGGAGCCGCACGCCAGGCGCGCCGATACTCGAGCATCCCTACGGGCTGCCGTCGCCGCATGAGGCCGATGTGGTGCGGCGCAGCGCCCGCGCGTGGCCACTGCCGGGTACGGCCTCGTCGATGACGCCGCTCGCCGATCTGTTCGGCACAATCACGCCGAACGGGCTCGTCTACGAACGTCATCACGGCGGGGTGCCGGACATCGATCCCGATCAGCACCGTCTGGTGCTTCACGGTCTGGTCCGGCAGCCGAAGCTGTTCACCATGGACGACCTGCTGCGTCTGCCCTCCGAATCGCGCATTCACTTCATCGAATGCTCCGGGAATACTGGTGGCGAATGGAATGGGCCGAGCGGGCAACCGGTTCAGTTGACGCACGGCTTGCTGTCGTGTTGCGAATGGACCGGCGTGCGGCTGTCCACGCTGCTCGAAGAGGTCGGCGGCTTGTCGGCCTCCTCCGACGGACGAACCGGCGGATGGATGCTAGCGGAAGGCGCCGATGCCGCGGCCATGACGCGCAGCCTGCCGCTCGAGCGCATCCTCGAGCGGGCGCTGGTGGTCTACGCGCAAAACGGCGAACGTCTGCGCCCGGAAAACGGCTATCCGCTGCGCCTGATCGTGCCGGGCTTCGAAGGCAACACTCACGTTAAATGGCTGCGCCGTCTGAAGTTCGTCGACGCGCCCTTGCAGACTCGTGAGGAGACCTCAAAATACACCAGCCTGCTGGCGAACGGCACGGCCAGACAGTTTGCATTCGAGATGGACGCCAAGTCGGTGATCACGCAACCTTCGCCCGGCCATCGTCTGACCACCCAGGGCTATTACCCGATCAGCGGCTTCGCGTGGTCCGGCCGAGGCTCGATTCGCAAGGTCGAGGTATCGAGCGACGGCGGGGCGAGCTGGCAACTGGCGCGTCTGGATGGACCGGTGCGCGATCGCGCGTTGACGCGTTTTCAGGCGGACTGGCACTGGCAAGGCGCGCCCGCGGCGATCCTGTCGCGCGCCACGGATTCGACCGGTTACGTGCAGCCGACACGCGAGGCGCTGGTCGCCGCACGTGGGCTGAATTCGCAGTATCACTACAACGCCATTCAGCAATGGCGCGTCGAAGCGAGCGGCGAGGTGCGCAATGCCTAGTTTATTCGGGCGCAGAGGTGCGGCGGGTGTCGCGGGTGTCGCGGGTGTCGCGGGTGTCGCGGGTGTCGCGGGCGTTGCCGTTGCCGCTGTCGCTATCGTCACGGCCTTGCTTGCGCCGAATGCACAGGCGGCGTACGGCATCGGTACGCCCTTGTCCGAGCAGGACGTCGCCGCGTGGAATATCGACGTGGCGCCCGATGGCCGCGGCCTGCCCGCAGGTAGCGGCGACGTGCTCACCGGCGCGCATATCTTCGCGGCCCAGTGTGCCGCTTGCCATGGCGCGCAGGGACAAGGCCTGATAGGCGATGCGCTGGTCGGTGGACAAGGCACGCTCGCTACGGCGAAACCGAAGCGCACAATCGGCAGTTACTGGCCGTACGCGACGACGTTGTTCGACTACATCCACCGCGCCATGCCGTATAACGCACCCGAGTCGCTCTCGGCGGACGAGGTGTACGCCGTGTGCGCTTTCCTGCTGAATCAGAACGGTATTGTGCCGCCGGATACGCGCCTCGATGCGGTGTCGCTGCCGCGCGTGAAAATGCCCAATCGCGATGGCTTCGTGGTCGATCCACGGCCCGGCAAGCTCTGATATCAGCGGTTGAAGATGACCTTCGCTGTCTCAACGTCGAGCGGCGACGAGGTGTGCTCGTGGACGACCTTCCACCCACCCCCGCGCTGCCTGAGCGTCATGGTCAGCCGGTTATCCAGCGAGCGCAGCGCCACACCGTCCGCCGTCACCGCCTGGTATGTCACGAAGGCGTGAACGACGGCAAGGTCCTGCGCGACAATCGTTTGCGGATCGCTGAAATCCACGACCACACGCTCGGTACCCAACGAGCCGAACCAGCGGGCCACCATGTCCCGCCATGACGCAATGCCGTTGTACGACCACGCCCCCCACATGTCGAAGACCCGCACGTCCTCGTCGTACAGCGCGATGAAAGCGTCGAGGTCTTTTGCGAGTACGGCCGCCTTGTAGTCGTCCAGGACCTGCAGGATCGGGTTGTCGGGTTGGTCCACTGTGTTTCTCCTGAAGCGGATGGCAATGGCGGCCGGAACCCCTCTAGAACGGCATATCCGAGGCGCCTGACCGGTTGTGTTTCAACACTATGACGATTGACGAGTCGCAGGATCGACATCCGATACGGAGAAATTCGCAGGTATCCACGCGGATGGCGCCCTTGAATGCCCTTGAATAAAGGCCGGCAACTGTACGTTGTCGTACCGCATTCTTGCGCGCGTGCGCGTAGCGTGCAAAGAAGACTATGCGGCCGCACGCGCGTTCGCCCCAAAAGCAAGTGTGGTTTTCGTCCGATAAGACAGGTGGCGCCATGGCAGACAGAATCATCTCGAGCAGTACGCATGACGCTCATATGACCGTCGAGAATCACATTGCCGACGGTTGGGTGGCAAGCGTGTGCATTGTTCCGAAAGGCGCGGCAAAGAGCAACGAAGTCATCAAGCTCGATACGCTATTCGAACGCGAAGAGGTTGCATGGAAAACAGTCGAGACGTTTGCACGTGCCGAGCTCAGCAATCTGACATAGCAGACGCCCGTGTAGCCTGCCGCCAGGAGCGTGCCCTTCATGAATACGCTTACCGACGATCCGGTCAAGCAACCGCCCCGGCCAAAACTGCTGCAAGTGATGGGCCCCGGCCTCATCACCGGCGCATCGGACGACGATCCCAGCGGGATCGCCACGTATTCGCAGGTCGGCGCGCAATTTGGCTATGGCCTCGCCTGGACACTCCTGTTCAGCTATCCGTTGATGGCCGCGATCCAGGAGATCAGCGCCCGCATTGGGCGCGTCACCGGCAGTGGTATTGCGGGCAATCTGCGTGAGCACTATCCGCGCTGGTTGTCGACCAGCATAGTCGGGTTACTGCTGCTCGCGAACATCATCAATCTGGGGGCGGACCTGGGCGCCATGGGTGCGGCGCTCAAGCTGCTGATCTCAGGTCCCGCCCTACTCTACGTGTGCGGTTTCGGGTTGCTCTCAGTGGTCCTGGAGGTGTTCATCCGCTATGCACGCTATGTGTCGGTTCTGAAATGGCTGTGCCTGTCGCTGTTCAGCTACGTGATCTGCGCATTCGTCGTGCAAGTGCCGTGGGCTCAGGTCGGCTGGGCCGTGCTGTTACCGACGCTGTCCATCAAGGCGGATTACCTCGTCGCCATCGTCGCTGTCATGGGCACGACAATCAGCCCTTACCTGTTCTTCTGGCAGGCCGAGCAGGAAGTCGAGGACGAAATGGAACGGCCAGGTGCGCATCCGTTGACCCACGCACCGTGGGAAGCGCCCGCGGAGTTCACGCGGATCCGCATCGATACTTACCTCGGCATGGCGCTCTCGAATGTGATCGCGTTCTTCATCGTCGTGACGACCGCAACCACGCTGCACGCGCACGGGCTGACCGATATTCAGACTTCGGCTCAGGCCGCGGAAGCGCTGCGCGGCATCGCGGGCCCGTTCACGTTCCTTGTGTTCGCGGCCGGCATCATAGGCACCGGCTTGTTGACCGTGCCCGTGCTAGCCGGATCGGGGGCGTACGCGGTGGGCGAACTGTTCGCATGGCGGGTGGGCCTCGCACGTCTGCCGTCGCAGGCGAAGCCGTTCTACGCCGTGATCGCCGCAGCAACACTGATCGGCGTGGGCCTGAACTTCACGTCGATCGATCCAGTCAAGGCGTTGTATTGGAGCGCGGTTCTCAACGGTGTCGTCGCGGTCCCGGTGATGATCGTCATGATGCATCTCTCGATGCGCACCCGCATCATGACCGGTTTCACGCTGCCGCCGACACTGCGCGTCCTCGGCTGGGTTGCCACCGGTGTGATGGCGGCAACGGTCGTGGCGATGGCTGTCAGCTGGTTCACGTAAAACGGCCGTTCTCATGACGGATGGCGAATGGCGAATGGCTGTTCACCGACGCCACCCATGTGCCTACTTCACCGGTATCGCTGCGGGCCGCACAACCGGCGCATCTTGCGCCGTCGCCCAGTCGCCGCGGCGGACGTGGTGGATGATCAGCGGAATGCCTGCGAACACCACAATGCCGAAGACAACCAGTCCCGTGTAAAGCAAAGGTGAGCCGACCGGCAACTGGTCCGGCGGGAAGAACGACACGATGAAGCTGAACAGCACGCCGACAAAGCCGATTCCGGCAGTCAGCCACATGCCGGCCAGACCGCCCGGCACCGTGAAGGGGCGCGGCAAAGCCGCTGCGGAGTAGCGCAAGCGGATCGCCGCCGCATACATGAACATGTAGGCGATCAGGTAAAGCGCGATCGTCATGGCGGAGATCAGAAAGAACGCCACCGATACATCCTGGATCACAAAGTAGAAGCACGAAATGACGGTCACGATCAAACCTTGCACCAGCAGGATATGCGTGGGCATACCCTTGCGATTCTTCGCCTGAAGCAGCGGCGGCAACTCACCCTCATGCGCGGTTTCGAGCAGGCCGCGCGACGGACTGCCGAGCCAGGCCAGCACGCCACTGATTGCCCCGACGCCAACCAGCAGCGACAGCGCCGACACCGCCCAGCCCATATGCCAGATATCCACCAGCACCGCACCGAACGCGTCGAATACGCCGGATTGCAGCGAAATCTTTTCGTAGGGCAAGATCGCAGCGATCGGCAGTGCGCCGAGTGCGAAGATCAGCACCGAAATCAGCGCACCCAGTCCGATGGCCGCCGGAAACCCCCGGCTCGGGCTGCGCATGTCGATCACATGAACCGCTTGCACTTCGACACCGGCAAACAGCAGCACGATCCCGGCCAGAAACGAGATCGTGCCGAAACCGTGAATCGCCGGCCAGAAGCGGGCATGGCCATCCTGGGAAAGCGCGGCATCGTTCAGGTGTTGCCAGCCGAGCGGATGGCCGCTGCTGATCCAGTAGCCGAGCAGCACGAGCAGCACCATGCCCGGCACGATAGTGCCGATCACGAAGGTCCAGTTGGCGATCTTCGCGAAGACTTCGACGCCTTGCAGCACGACCCACGTCGCAAGCCAGTACGCGACGATGCAGAAGATCCCCACATAGACACCGTTCTTCGCCAGTTCCGGACGGCCGATCGTGTAGGCGAGCGCCGCCGCGCCGAAGGTCAAGGCAACCGGAAACCAGACGACGTTCTGAATCCACTGCAACCAGATCGCGAGAAAACCCCAGCGTGTGCCGAACGCTTCCGCGACCCACGTGTAGATACCGCCGCGCCGGTCGGCAAAAGCCCCGCCCAGTTCAGCCGAAATCAGCGATGCGGGGATCAGATAGAAAACGACGGTAAACGCGAGATAGACGAACATCGTCATCTCTTCCTTCGCGAGCAATGGAAGGCCGCGCAGGCTTGTGACGACGGCGGCGGCGGTCATCAGACCGATTGAGGTGACGCTCAGATATTTGCCGCGCGTTGCGACATTCGCGGTGTTGGCGGGCGGTAAGCCCGCCGCGGTAGTAACACGGTCATTCATTTCGTGCGCTCCTGTAGAGAGGCGTCATCAATCGTGGTGGAAGGTCGGGCCGGCGGTCGAATGCGGCACCGGATTCTTCGTCAGATGTGCGATGGCATGCCTGATGTCCTCGAGCAGCATCGCCGCCATGTCGCGCGTCACACCGCGCCGGATCAACACGCGCTGCACGATGGTGTCCTCGCGGCCCGCCGGCAGTTCGTACGAGGCAATCTGCCAACCGCGCATGCGCACCCGGTCGGACAGGTCGAATAACGTGAAGCCCGCTGCCTGCGGATGCCTCAGCTTGTAGCAAACAGCGGGCAAGGCGCCACGCCCGTCGTAGATCATCTCCAGCGCATCGATCTTTGCCAGACCGTCGGCCAGCGCCTGCGCGGTATCTGCGCACTCCTGCTGGATGTGTCGATAGCCTTCACGGCCCAAACGCAGCAGCATGTAGTACTGCGCAATGATCTGCCCGGCCGGTCGCGAGAAATTCAGCGCAAAGGTCGGCATGTCGCCGCCCAGATAATCGACGCGGAAAATCAGTTCGTCCGGCAAGTCCTGCGTGCTGCGCCACACTACCCAACCCACGCCAAGCGGTGCGAGCCCGTATTTGTGGCCCGACGCATTGATCGATTTGACGCGCGGCACGCTGAAGTCCCATTCGAGTTCCGGCTGGATAAACGGTGCGACGAAGCCGCCGCTGGCCGCATCGACGTGAATCGGAATATCGAGTCCAACATCGGCCTGCAAGGCGTCCAGCGCACCCGCCAGCGCCTTCACCGGTTCGTAGACGCAGGTGAACGTGATGCCGAGTGTCGCCACGACGCCGATCGTGTTCTCGTCGCAATACCGCGCCAGATCTTCCGGTCGCAATCCGGTGGCGTCGCCGCTGAGCGGCACCTGACGCATCTCGACATCGAAGTAGCGCGCGAACTTCGCCCAGCACACCTGCACCGGACCGCAGACGAAGTTCGGCTTATCGGTCGGCTTGCCTTGCGCCTCCCTGCGCTTTTTCCACTGCCACTTGAGGGCAAGACCGCCGAGCATGCAGGCCTCGCTCGAGCCTGTCGTCGAGCATCCAGTGGTCTTCCATGACTTCGGGGCATGCCATAGATCCGCGAGCATGTGCACGCAACGCATTTCGATCTCCGCGGTTTGCGGATACTCGTCCTTATCGATCATGTTCTTGTCGATCGACAGATCCATCAGGCTGCGCACTTCGTCGTCGGCATAGGTGGTGCAGAACGTCGCAACGTTCTGCCGCGAGTTGCCGTCCATCAGCAGTTCGTCGCGCACCAGATCGAATACGGCGCGGCGATCCGACGAGGCCTCCGGAATCCGGTACTTCGGCAGCGAAGAACCCGATATGGTCGCGGCGTATTCGTCGGCAACGGCATCGGGCGTCGATGGCGGGGACTTGAGAAAGGTCATGGTGCGAGACTCCTGGAGTGAAATGGGTGCGGCGACGAGTGCCGTGCCTGGCGCGGTGGCGATTCAAGCGGCAAGTGCGGTGAATGCGGCAGGTGCGGCGAGTGCGGCGGTTTCGCGAGCGAACACCGGAGCGAGTGAAATGGCGGCGTTGAACAGACGGGAGAACTTCTGTGACCACGGTGCACGAAGGGCCGGACGAAGTCGGTACGGTGGCGTACCGCACTGCGACATTTCAGACAATCTGTTGATTGCATTACACCGCCATTGAGCGCATGGTGGTGTCATTCACTGCGCTGTTTTCCGATCGGCTGTCACGCCGTCGATATCCGGGCTGAGCTCAGCGGACCCCACCGCTCAACAAGGAGCCCATCATCATGATCATCCCCACCATGACCTACCACGGACACGAGTTGCGTGCCTACGCTCACCAGCAATTCCCGCCGTTCGACGATCCCTATGCCCCGGGTGCGCGGCGTTTTGCTTCAGTGGTGCGCATCGACACGATCCCCTCGAGCGAAACCGACGCACGGCGCTACGCAACGGTCTTCGACGCGGTGAGCCCCGCCAGTTTCGACGATGCGATCAACCTTGCGATGCAGTTCGGCAAGGACATTGTCGACGGCAAGGTGCAGGCTACGGCGCTGTGATCCCATCCCATCTCTTCGCGGGACAGGGCGCACCGTCCCCATGAATATTTCAAGGCAGATATGTATAAACGCATTCTGGTAGCGATCGACGGCAGCGAGACGTCTGAACATGCCTTCGACACCGCGCTGCAACTCGCCCACGATAACGACGCGCAGTTGCAGCCCCTTTACGTCGTCGACAACCCGTTGATGGCATACGACGCGTCCGGCTACGACCCGACCATCCTGCGCGACGCCTTCGTTGAGGAAGGCCAGCGGCTGCTGGCGGATGCGCTCGCGCGGATGAAGCACGAGAACGTGGCAGGCGTACCGCGGCTGGTCGACGTAGCGCCGGTAGGCGAAGATATTTCGGAGCGGATCCGCATCTCGGCCAACGAGTTCAATGCGGATCTGCTGGTGCTCGGCACACACGGGCGACGCGGCTTCAAGCGGCTGTTTCTGGGCAGCGTAGCCGAGCGCGTGGTACGCAGCGCCAGCCTGCCGGTGTTGCTGGTGCCGAGCCGGCAAGCGCAAACCACACTCGCGGATGCGGCCATACCGGGTCACACCGAACTCGCCGCAGCGACCCAGGAGTTGCCGCGCTAACGGCGGCCCGTGAGCACTTAGCCACTCCGCTGCACCGCCACTGCGCCGGTGCAGCGAAAGCCTATGCCGGTTGCCCAGATCGGCATCCCCCCTTCCCCCACGCCCCCGCCCCTCAAGTTCTCGCGTTTTCCGCCGTAGACCGTAAAGGTGCTGCTAAAACCGTGACTCGGCTCGGGGTCATACCGAAGGGTCACCGTGAGTATTCCAATTCGTGCCACTCCGTTCCATTCTTCACGGAAACCATGATTTCCTCACTTCGAACCCGCATCCTGATCATTTCCTCTGCGACCGTCATCGGCGCGCTCGCGCTCTCGGGAGCGGCTGCTTATACCACCGTGCGCGCCAACACGATGGAGACCATCGCCCAGAACCTGAGCGCCATCGCCAGCGCCAATACGCTCGCTATCGACAAGTGGGTGGCGGCCAAGGCGCTGGCCGTCAAGGTGACCGCCGACGAGGTCGAGCACGGCGATCCGCAGGGCCTCGTCAAGCATATGAGCAACGCGGACGGCTTTCCGGTCACCACCGTCGGCTGGACCGACAAGACCTATTTCTCGACCAGCAGCACCACGCCCAAGGACTACGACCCGACCGCGCGGCCCTGGTACAAGGCGGCCATCGCGGCCGGCACGCTGCTGGTCACGAAGCCGTATGGCGACGTGGCGACGGGTGTGCCCTACGTCTCTTTCTCGGCGCCGATGATCCGCAACGGCGCGGCCACCGGCGCGCTGAGCGGCGCCGTGCCGCTCGACGGCGTGCGCGACGTGGTCGCCACCGTGCATCCGACGCCCTCGAGCCTCGCCTTCGTCGTGACGCGCGACGGCCAGGTGATCGCGCATCCGGATGCCAAGCTGATCCTCAAGCCGGCAACCGACATCTCCACCGCCCTCACGCCGGACGCGCTGGCCTCGCTCGCGCAAGCCGGCGCACCGATGGAGGTCGATCTGGGCGGGGTGGCGAAGCTGCTCAAGGCGCAGCCCGTGCTGGGCACCGACTGGTACATGGTGATCGCACTCGACAAGGCGGAGGCAACGGCGGGTCTCGCCAACGTCCTGCGCGCGCTCGGGGCGGCGATGGTCCTGCTGACGCTGGCCGCGGTGGGCATCGCCGCGTTCTTCACGTCGCATTCGTTCCGCAGCCTCTCGCGGGTGCGCGATGCAATGGACACGATCGGCTCGGGTAGCGGCGATCTCACGCATCGCCTGCCGGTGGTCGGCGGCGACGAGGTGGCGCAGATTTCGGCCTCCTTCAACGCCTTTGTCGACAAGATCGGCACCGTGCTGCTGGAAGTCCGCGCGGGCGTCGAAAACATGACGACCGCGACCAGCGAAATCGAAATGGGCAACCGCGATCTGTCGCAGCGCACGGAAACCTCCGCCAGCAATCTGCAGAACACCTCGGCCGCGCTCACGCAGTTGACCGCCAGCGTAAAGCAATCGGCCGAAGCCGCGATGGAAGCCACGCGGCTCGCGACCACGGCGAGCCAGGCGGCGGCGCGCGGCGGCGAAGTCGTGACGAGCGCGGTCGGCACGATGGACGAGATCGCCCGGTCCTCGGCGCGCATTACCGAAATCATCGGCGTGATCGACAGCATCGCGTTCCAGACCAACATCCTGGCGCTGAACGCGGCCGTCGAAGCGGCGCGTGCCGGCGAGAACGGCCGTGGATTCGCCGTGGTGGCCGGTGAAGTGCGCACGCTGGCGCAGCGCTGCGCGACCGCAGCGCGCGAGATCAAGGATCTGATCCAAGCCTCGGAAGCCAGCGTCGGCACCGGCGCGCAGCGCGTCCAGGCAGCCGGCGCGGCGATGCAGGAAATCGTCGCCGGGATCGATCGGGTGAATCGCGTCATCGGTGAAATCGACGGTGCGATGAGCGAGCAGAGCGCGGGCATCAGCCAGATCGACCGCAGCGTCGCCGAGATGGATCAGGCGACGCAGCAAAACGCCGCCCTCGTGGAGCAATCGACGGCGGCCTCCGCGACGCTGAACGAGCAGGCGCATGGGCTGTCGCGCATCGTGGGGCTGTTCAAGCTGCGTCACGGAGATGCCCTCGCGTAACGTGCGATGGCTGCGAGCTTGAGGGGCCACGCGACGCACACGAGCGCGGCCCCAAGATTTCACTGCGCAACGTTCATCGAACCGGCGATTGCACACTCACGGTGTGATCTGAACCTACCGGACAGGCATTCTTCGTCAAGCCTCAAGCGTGCACACTTTGGTTGCCGCCGATCTTTCGGCAATCATTGATGAGGATAGCGATGCCGCACCCCCTTCTACCCCGAGACGAATCCTACGCACGAGGCCTTGCGCTGTTCGAACGCTTGCATGGCGAACACAGCGGCAAGCAGTTGGCCCAGTCGCGCGAGCAACTGTGTCCCGACTTTTTGACGATGACCATGCAATGGGCGTTCGCCGGCGTACTCGACCGCCCAGGGCTCGACCTCGCGACGCGCGAACTGGTCGTCATCGGGTCTTGCGTCACGCTCGGCTATGCGCTTCCGCAGTTGCGTGCCCACATTGAGGCCGCGCTTGTCGCGGGGGCATCGCGTGAGCAGATTCTCGAAACCATCCTGCAGACGATGTTTTACGCCGGGGGCGCGGCCGTGAACAATGCGTTGGGCGTTGCCGCAGAGGTCTTCGGCGTGGCGGAAGAAAGCGCTTAGGCCGCTTGACCCAGGTTCGCTGCGGCGAAGTGGTCAAGCGCAAATTCGACGAATACGCGCAGTTTCGCGGGTGCGTCAGGATCGCGTGCGTAGAGCAAATAAAAATCTCTACCACGCGTTGCATATCCGGCGAGCAATCGATTCAACCGCCCCGTCATCATGTCCGTCTTCACAAGACCGAAGGGTTGCAGTATCACACCGAGACGCTCTTCAAGCGCATTGAGATGCTTGCCCACCATGCTTGGCGATAAATTCAATCGCTCAGCCGCAGCCACCAGGCTACCTGCAGTCACAATCTCGACGAATACGGTCATGCTTTCCAGACGGTCGTTAGCTATCCCAACTTGACGAGATTGAGCACCGGCAACGGGCCGCCTGGGATCTGGACCAACTGCCCCCCGCCGACGAGCGAACCCAGGTCGATGCCGAAGAAGCCGAGCCGCCCGATCAGTTCGCTCACCGCCGATTTCGCAGGCGCGTCGTCGCCCGCGAAGAACAACACGCGATGCCCGCCGTCGGCCTGGGGATCGTCGGAGATGAGATGCGCGGGTAGATGATTGAACGCCTTCACGACGCGTGCGCCCGGCACGAGGTCCGCGAATACTTCGCTCGAGGTCCGGCCATGAAGCTCGGCGGGTTCGAAGCGCGGCGCTTCGATCGGGTTGTTGGCGTCGATCACGATGCGTCCGCCGAAGTCCGGCAGGCCGTCCAGGGCGGACGGCAGCCGCGACCAGTTCACTGCGACGAGGACGATGTCCTGCGCGGCCGCCTGGTCGCGCGTTCCCGGGGTGATCGAGGGGCCGAGTTCGCGCGCGAGGTCCGCGAGCGAATCCGGGCCCCGGCTGTTCGAGATGATGGCTTGAAGGCCTTTGCGGGCCAGCGCTTTCGCGAATGCGGACCCAATGGCGCCTGCTCCGATGATTCCGATGGTGCTCATGACGATGCTCCTGGTGAAGGGTGATGACTCTGGTGATAAAGGCTGGTGACGTTCACGCCCCAAGGCGGGATGAGCGAATCTTGCCGCCTTAATTGCTCGATGATTAGCAGGTAATTGCTTGAATTATTTTCAAGCATTGCTTTAATATCTCAGCATGGAAACCTTGGCCAACCTCGAGTCGTTCGTGCGTAGCGCCGAAACGGGCAGCTTCTCCGCGGCCGCGCGGCGTCTTGCGCTGACGCCCGCAGCGGTCAGCCGGAACGTTGCGCTGCTGGAACGCAATCTCGGCGTGCGGCTGTTCCAGCGCTCGACGCGCAAGCTCACGCTGACCGAGGCGGGGGCGCGTTTTCTGGTGGAAATTGGCGGCAATCTGGACGCGCTGCAGGCCGCGATCGCGTCCGTCTCAACCGATCGCTGCGAGCCGGCCGGCGTGCTGAAAGTCAGCATGCCGCCAACCTTCGGCATCACGTACGTCATGCCGCTGCTGCCGGCGTTCCTCGCGCGCTATCCGATGGTTCGTCCGGATTGGCACTTCGAGAACCGGCAGGTGGACCTGATCGCAGAGGGATACGATGCGGCGCTGGGTGGTGGATTCGATCTCGCCCCGGGCGTCGTGTCGCGCGCGTTGACGCCGGCGCATCTCGTGGCCGTGGCGTCCCCGGCCTACATGGCCGGCCGCGCGCCACCGGCCGATCCTGGAGCGCTTGCGCAACTCGACGGCATCGCGATGCGCTCGAGCCGGACCGGCCGCATAAGCCAGCGGACGATGCGCGACACAGCGGGCGAGGAGATGCCCGCGCGGCTCAACGAAACCATCATGGTCAACGACCCGGGAGCGATGCGTGAAGCGGCCATTCTCGGACTGGGCGTCGCGCTGCTGTCCGTGTCGGACGTGCTGTCGTCGATCGAACGCGGGGAACTCGTACGGTTGCTACCGCGCTGGTACGCGGACGCTGGGGCGATCTCGATCTACTACGCGACGCGCGCGTTGCTGCCGGCGAAGACACGCGTATTTGTGGACTTCGTTGTCGAAGCGTTCGAGCGGGAGCGGCTGGCCGAGAGGTTTGCAGGAAGTGTCGAATGAGTGGAAGGTCAACAGGTTGATGCGGTTCGACCCGCACCAACATGGCGACCGCAGCGCCGTGCGCATCAGACGTTGCCCGAACGCCGGTCTCACGGTTCGCGCAAGTCGGCCACTACAGCATCGAAGACGCGCCGCATGAAATTGCCAGGCTGATCGTGCCATTCCTAACCGCTCACTGACGCCGGATAGCGGACGTTGCGGGCGCTCATCCATTGCGCTCTTGGCGTCCTTGTAGCAACCAGCGGCGCGCGCCATCACCGCCGGAGGAGGCAAAAATTTCCGGACCGACAACGTCGGGACTGCTATGGTTGTTCGACATATAGTCTTTCGCCTGGGTTATACCCGGAAACGTTATCCTGGGCCCTTCAGGACGTGCTAAAAAGAGTCGATATCCCGGATGCGCGATTGAAAGTCCCGTCCGGCGATTGGAGAATCCCACGCGGACCGTCGCACGGAATCCCGAGGTGAAAGTATGGAAAAAAAAGTGCTCGTCGCGGTAGCCGCCGCGCTGGTGTCTTCTGTGGGTGCGCTGCATCCCGAGTCCGCCCTTGCCGCTGATGCGGCAACCTCGGCCTACGAAGACTCGAATATCGACGCCTCTCTCGATCCCGGCGAAGAACGCGTCTCCGCCAACACCGACAATCAGACGCACCTGAAAGACCTGCGCTACGCGTATTTCATCGGCTATAACGCGCGCGCCAGGGAAGATTCGAAATCCTATGCAACCTTGGGTGACGAGGTAAAGCATCCGCAGAAGCAGCTTGCCGCGCCGGCCGTGCCCGCGTCGCCGAAGCCGGTTGCCGAGCGGATCGCGCCGCCAAGGCGGATCGTAGTGCAGGCCGCGCCGCTGAGGCAGGTAGCCGCACCGGTCGCACCGGCGAAGCCGTTGCCCGCGCCGCTCGCGTCGCCGAAGCGGGTGGCTGCTGCGCGAGCCATGCCACCCAGGCAGGTCGTTGCCCAGGCCGCGCCTGTGCCGCTGAAGCGCATTCCCGCGCAAATCGCGCCCGCGCCTGCGCCGCAAAAGCATGTTTACGCGCAGATCGAGTCTGTGCCGCCGCGACGGATCGCTGCGCCGGTCGCGTCATTGAAGCAGGTGTCAGTGCATGTCACGCCACCTAAGCGGGCTGAAGTGCAACCTGCAGCTCTGAAGCAGGCCTCGACGCGGGCTACGCCGCTGAAGCTGCCGGGCACCGAGTCCGAGCCGCCCATACTGATTCCGACGCAAGCCGTGACGGCATTGCCGGACGAAAAATCGGACCATGACGACGACACGCAGGTGACGCAGAGCCGCGATTCGCAGAACGCTCAGCGGGCGGTGCCGGCCTACAACCAGGCGTCAACAGAGTCCCAGGAGTCAGGAGGATACGCCGGACGGGAATACGCACCGCCGCCCCCGCCGCCTCGAGCCGTTCAGGCTAACCAGTACGCGCCTGCGCAGTATCCGCCTCCTCAGTACCAGGCGGCTTACGCGCAGTCCGCCTATGTACCTCGGCCGCCCGCTCAAGCGGCGGCACAGCAGGTCGTCATCGTGAACCGCCCGCCTGCCTACCCGGCCTATAACCAGAACCAGATGTACACGCCGCCTGAACTGCGGCGGCCGAACCCCGCCGGTTACGGCAATTCGGCGCAACCGGCCGGGTATCAGGGATGGGAATAGGCGCCCTCACTCGCATGCGCCGCTGGGCGCACTGACTCACGCATGCAACGGGCCGCTACAAGCGGCCCGTTTCCATGATGGAAGCAGCATGCGTGCATTAAACAGTACCTTGCATAAAACGGTACAGGCTGCTAAAGTGCCGCCATGACATTCGGTAGGGCCTTATTGCGGCTAGATACCATGCATAACACAGTACCTGGCAACGTGTCGAATATGTTCTGAAATGCGATGAAAACCCAACTCAAGAAAGGCACGCTCGACATGTGCGTCCTGGCTGTGCTGGCCCGCGGGGACAGCTATGCCTACGAGCTGGTGTCGACGCTGGCCGAAACCATGGAAATCAGCGAAGGCACCATTTACCCACTGATGCGGCGGCTGCAGGCCGAAGCGTGGGTGTCGACCTACCTTGTGGAGTCGACCTCAGGGCCGCCGCGCAAGTACTACTCGCTCACGGGCACCGGTCGTCGCAGTCTGCTGGAAATGGAAGACGAATGGCGCAGTTTCGTTGACGAAGTCAACGGCGTGCTGGCACAACAAGGCAAACAACAGGACACAGGGGAAAACCGATGAAGCAGGACGGATTCATTGAAGCGTTGCGGCGGGAACTCAGCAGTCTGCCCAAGGCGGCGATCGACGAGATCGTTGCGGATTACCGCGAATATATCGGCGATGCGCTGGCTGCCGGCCGTCACGAGGAAGAAGTGATCGCCGCGCTCGGCGACCCCGCCAAGCTCGCGCGCGAACTCACGGCTCAGGCCAACTACCGGCAGTGGGAAGCGCAGCGCTCGGTCGGCAACCTGATGCGCGTGGTCGCGTCGGTCGCCCGGCTCGGGTTGCTGCAACTGCTGTTGCTTGGACCGTTCCTGCTGTATCTGCTGATGCTGACGGTGGGATATGTCGTCTCCGGCGCGCTGGCCGTGGCGGGACTGGTCGCGATGCTCGTGCTCGGTAGTCATCATTTCTTCGGTACCGATTTCAACCTGAATCTCGGCAAAGAGACGCAAACCAAATCCACCGATCAGGTCGGCGATTTACACACCGACTTCGCCGGACTGCAGGTACTCGACAAGCGCTTCGTCTTGCGTCTGAACAACGGTGCCCGGGTCGATCTCGTCACCACGGCCGGGCCGATCGAACTTAAGCGCGACGCGCAAGGCCAACTCGAGACGGAGATACCCGATGACGCCGCGCGCAAATTGCTGACGCAAAACGCCGACGGTAGCTTCAGCATCGACCGCGACGCGGTGAACGCCCTCGATTTCCGCGACACGGTGGACGGCCGGCTCTCGCTGGCGCGCAGCGGCGAGGATAAGCAGGTGCTGAGCTGGAACATCGTCGACACGGACGGCAGTCATGCGAGCTTCGACCAGGACGCAAACGGCGATACGCACCACCTGAGCGTGAACGACAACAGCGACGGCAGCCAGGTATCGATCGGCGACGGCGGGATTGCGGTCGACGACAGCCAGGATCATATCCACATCTCCGGGCTCGGCGGCAAAACGCTCGAATCCATCGCGCTACGCTACGCCGTTATCGCATTGCCGATCGGCTTGCTCGGCCTGCTGCTCTGCATCTGGCTCACGCGCATCACCTGGCGTGCGCTGACGCGTTTCACGCAGCGCCAGATCGACGCGCTGTCGACGAGTTTCGGCCACACGCCGGCACGGTAACGTTTTAACGCCATGGAAACGCTGGTCGCGAAGACCCGCGTTTCCCCTTCCCCCTACTCGGCCACGCACTGCCCCGTCTCGAGCCGGCTCAAAAACGCTTCAAACCCTTCAACAGGAAGCGGACGGCAGAAATAGTAGCCCTGATACGCGTGACATCCCGCAGCCGCGAGGAAATCCCGCTGAGCCTCGGTCTCCACGCCCTCGGCAATCACGCCCAGCCCCAGGCTCTGCGCAAGCGCCACAATAGCTCTGGCAATCACCGCGTCATTCGGATCGACCAGGACATCGCGCACGAACGACCGGTCGATTTTCAACTGATCCAGCGGCAGACGCTTCAGATAGGATAGCGAAGAATATCCAATTCCGAAGTCGTCCAGCGAGAACACCACGCCACGCGCCTTAAGCGCCCCCATCTTGCGGATGATGTCCTCCGCGTTGTCCACCAGCACGCTTTCGGTCAACTCCAGCTTCAACCGGTCGGGTCTCGCGCGGGTTCGAGCAATGATGCTCAACACCTTGTCCACGAAATCCGGTTCGCGGAACTGCTGGACGCTGACATTGACCGCGATCGTGAGGTGCGCCGTCTCGGACCGCGTGGCCCATTGCGCCAGTTGTGCGCAGGCCGCCTCCATGACCCAGCTTCCCAGTGCAAGGATCAGTCCGGTTTCTTCGGCTAGCGGGATGAAATCGGCAGGCGGCACGATCCCGCGCGTGGGATGCTGCCAGCGCACCAGGGCTTCGGCGCCCTTGATGCAGGTGCCGTCGACCTGCGCCTGGTAGTGAAGCAGGAACTGGTTTTCCTCGATGGCATCGCGCAGGCCCGCCTCCAGCGCAGCGCGTTCCACCACCACGGTCTGCATGTCGGGGTCGAAGAAACACACGGCGTTGCGGCCTTTCTCCTTGGACTTGTACATCGCGAGATCGGCCTGCTTGAGGAGTTCGTCGATCGACGCCTGATGTCCCCTGAACACAGTCGCACCGACGCTCGCCGTACTGCGGTATTCAATCTCGCCAAGTTGATACGGACTCCCCAGCACCGCGAGGATTTTCTCGCCGAGCGCTTCGGTCTGGCTGGCCGCCTCTTCCCAGTTTTCGTGCAGGCTCCCCAGCACCACCACGAACTCGTCGCCGCCCACGCGAGCCACGGTATCGCTCTCGAGCACGCTGGCGGCCAGACGTTGCGCCACTTGCTGCAGCAGCAGGTCGCCTTTGTCGTGGCCCAAGGTATCGTTCAAGGTCTTGAAGTGATCCAGGTCGATGAACAGCAAGGCGCCGCACGTTTCGCTGCGAGCACTGGCCGTGATCGCCTGCTTCAGGCGGTCCAGCAGCAAAGTGCGGTTGGGCAGGTGAGTCAGCGCATCGAAGAAGGCCAGTTCCTTGATTCTCTCTTCGGCGATCTTGCGCTCGGTGATGTCGTGATGCGTGCCCACAAAATGACTCACGACCCCATCCTCGCCCATCACCGCGGAGATCGCGAGCCACTTGGGGTAGACGTCGCCGTTCTTGCGGCGGTCCCAGATCTCGCCCTGCCAGCCGCCGTCGCGCTGGATCGTTTCCCACATCTCACGGAAGAAGGCGGCGTCGTGGCGGCCGGACTGAAGCACGCGCGGCGTCAGACCCACGATCTCCTCGGGCGCGTAGCCCGTGCATTCGGTGAACGCCGAGTTGACGCGCAGGATCTTGGCGCTGGCGTCGGTGATCATCATCGGTTCCTGCGAGTCGAATGCGACTGCGGCAATCCGCAGCTCGGCCTCGACCTGCTTGCGCTCGGTGATGTCGCGTCCGCTCGTGCGAAAGCCGATGAAATCGCCCTTGGCATCGCTGATCGGCACCCACGAAACGGACAGCCAGATCAGCGATCCATCCTTGCGAATGCAACGAAATTCGAGGTCGTCGCCGCGAAAACCCTGCTGCCCTTTCCGAAACTCCGGCGCCACGCGCGGCAGATCTTCCGGATGGATCAGCGCGCCCGCGAAATCGGGCATGGCCATGCACTCCTCGACCGTATAGCCGATGTACTCCTCCACCGAGGGGTTGATCCAGCGCGGCTTGCCGTCTTGCCCCCACCAGACCTCCCAGTTAACCGTGCAGTCGGCAATCGCGCGAAATTTCTCCTCGTTCTCGCGCAATTCTTTGGTCATCGCCGAGGCGAGCCGCATCGCGCGGCCGCGGCCGGTCATGATGAGCCAGGTGAGGAACGCCAGCAGCAGGCTAAGGCCCGTGCCGATGCTGGCGATCAACCACGCCGCGTTACGGCCGAAGCGCGCCTTGAAGTCGTCCTGGGCACTCATCGACAGGGTCCAGTCATGACCGTCGACGACCAGATATTCGTTGGCCGAAATATCCACGGGCACATGCCGCCCGGCCGCTTCAGGTGTCCGGTGCAGCAGCGCGGCGGGCGACGGTTCGACGCCATCGTAGATCGCGATGGACAGACCAGGCGGCTGCTCGCCATACAGACTGGCGATCACATCGTGCATGCGAAACGAGGCGTAGACCCAACCGACCAGGTGCGCGCGGCGCTGGGCGACGCTGTCCTGCGGTTGCCCTCGTGCGTAGATCGGCAGGTACATGATGAAACCGGGGTGAGCGCTGGCGTCGGGATCCACCGCCAGGCGGACCTTCCCGGAAATGGCGGCCATGCCGGAGTCGCGCGCCTGCTCCATGGCGCTTCGCCGCACCGGGTCGGTCCAGGCATCGAAGCCGGGCGCCGCGCGATTCAGACCAATGCGCGGCTCGCGCTGGATGACCGGCGCGTAGTCTTCGCGCGAACCCTCAGGCTGAATCGCATAGCCGGACAGCCCCTGGCGCCGCATGGCGGCGACATGCTCGTCCTTTTGCGCGGCCGGCACCCACTCGACGAGGCCAATGGTCTGAATGCCCGAGAAGGCGGCGTCGAGATCGAGCGTGCCGACGTAGTCGCGAAAGTGCTCGCGGTCCACCTCGCCGGTGGCGGCGAACATGCTCTGCACGCCGCGTAGCAGGAGCTCATAGGTGCCCATCCGCTGTTCAATCCTGCTGACCGCGTCGCCCAGCGAGTAGTCGAACTGGGTGAGCAGTTCATGGCGGGCCGCTTGCCGCTCATGGTCCCACAGTATCCACGTAACACTCAGTGAAGCGGACAGGACCAGCAGCGGAAGGAGAACCAGGCGCGCCCAGCTCACGGTGGCGTCGGGAAATTGACCATCGACTCGGCGAGGTCGGGTTTGAAATACTTCTCGAAGATCCGCCGTACGGTACCGTCGGCACGCATTTCGTTGACCAGGGCGCGCCACTTGTCGCGCTCCGCGGGCGACAGCGCCTTCTTCGACATGATGAGGCCGTGCGGAACGGCGGGGTCGTTGAACTCCACGATCGCGGTCACGTCGCGGATTTGCTTTTCGTCGATGGCGGGGTAATCGAAGGGCTCGATGATCATCCCCTGGATGTGCCGGAGCAGCAGCGCCTGATACAGCGGATCCAGACCGCTCGCCTGGGTGACGCGGTTTTCGGCCGCCAGGTCGTCGACCAGCCGGTTGGCCGACTCGCTATAGCGGAAGCTGCGGATCACGCCGAGCTGGAACTGGTCGTTGTGCTCGAAATCGGCCAAGCGCTGAATGCCCGCATCCTTGCGTACCAGCAGATAATATTTATTGCTGAAGTACCACGCAAAATCGGCGTACTGATTGCGCTCGTCGTTAGCGATGCCGGAGAGGCTGAAGTCGAGTGCGCCGGATTCGATCAGCTTCCAGATCCGCGCGCGCGACATGAGGCTAACCCGGATCTGGCAACCGCTGCGGCGGATCAACTCGTCGGCGAAGTCTTTGTCGATGCCCGAATCGGTGTCGACCGAATACAGCAGACCGTGATCGTGCAACGCCAGCGTAAATGAACGCGAACAGGTGGGACCGGCCGCCATAGCGCTGCCCAGACAGCTTAACGTCAGTAGCAGACCCCCGAGGCTACGTCGAATCACAGCGTCTCCATCGTGCGAAGGTGACTAGGATACAGCCTTTAATATTGTCAAAAGTGCCGCTGACTACGTATTTCCCTGCCCTGCCCCTCTCACGGGTGCAAATAGGATACCGAGTTTCCGGCTTTTTTTTGGGCGGGTTTTTCGATGTTTTTTTCAGCTTGTCAGCTTACACCTGTGATCGAAGCCGTCGCAACCTTCAATCGGCAAGTACTCCATACGCACTATCGGCAGCGCGGCGCCGTTCTTAAGGGCGTTTGAATTTTTCCGTGCTGCAAGTCCTGGCCGAACCAGAGAGGGATGTCGCTTCCATGTACGCTTCGGCTTGTCGGTTGGCAGACTAACCCATCGTTAAAGGAAGAGTAATGGTCGAGCTGGATGATATGCGCCTGTTCCGCGCCCTGGGGGTGTCGCCCTCGCTCGCGGCAGCCGCCCGGCGCCTGAATCTCACCCCACCCGCGGTGACGATCCGGCTGCAAAGATTGGAGGAACGCCTGGGTGTCCGCCTGGCCATCCGGGAAGCGCGCGGCTTTTCGCTCACCGATGAAGGCCGCCGCTTCCTCGACGAGGCGAAGGAACTGCTCGAACGGATAGAGGCCATCCCGGCGAGCGTATCGGGCAAAACAGACCATGTGAGCGGCAATCTGCGGGTCGTCGCGCCACTGGGCTTCGGTCGCGCGTATGTGTCGTCGATCGTCGGCGAGCTGCGCCAGTCCCATCCCAGGCTCGCCATCTCATTGCATTTATCCGAGAGCCCGCTCACCGCCGCCGCGGGGGCCGATGTTGTCGTCAGCATCGGCAATCTCAGGGCGTCGTCATGGATCGGACATTTCCTCGCGCCCAACGACCGTTTGCTCTGCGCCAGTCCCGCGTTCGCGCGCCGCCTGCGGCAGGTCAAGCATCCCTCCGAGCTTGCCCAGTTCGAATGCCTGTGCCTGCGGGAAAACGACGAAGACCTGCCACGCTGGCGGTTTACGCCGCGCGACAGTGGTGCGAAGCACGCACAAAAACCGGTCACCGTACGAATCTCCGGCGCGCTTTCCACCAACGACGGTACCGTCATCAGGGACTGGGCGATCGACGGGCTCGGCATCGCCGAGCGCTCCGAGTGGGATGTGTCCCATTTGATCGCGGAAGGCAAACTCGTCCGGGTCTTGCCCACGTGGAGCCTGGCGCCTGCACCGGTCATGGCCTTGCTGCCGACGCGCCAGGGGGTGTCGGTCCGGCAGCGGGTGTTCCTCGATGCGGCCAAACGCGCACTGAATCCCGCTCCCTGGCGCGCCTGACGCGAGCGAAGCAAGCGCGCCCATGCGTGTGGCCTTCAGCGCTTCACGATGGCCCGGCGAATACCTATCGTCATCCTAATGAAATACTAACGAAGCCCCAAGGCCAGCTCCACAAACTGCATGGCACGGGCGTTGGCGTCACGATAGCGATGCGCGATGTACAGCGTGGTAATGGTGTCGGTCTCGTCCAGATGCCGGAACACGACGCCCGGCACCGCAATGGTCTGCAGCGTTGAGGGCACGAGGGCAATGCCGAGCCCCGTGGCGGTCAGCCCAATCAGCGTGGAAGCCTGCTGCGCCTCCTGCACGACCTGCGGTTCGAAGCCGCGCTTCGCACACAACGCAACCGTCTGTTCGTACACGGCCACCCCTGCCTGGCGCGGATATGCAATGAACGGCTCGTCGCGCAGATCCGCCAGCTTGATGGAGGCCACCTCGGCGAGCCGATGCCCCGCGTGCATCGCCAGCAGCAGAGGTTCTTCCAGCAACGGCGTGAACACGACATCGGTGGGGAGCGCGCTTTCCGGCAGCCGCAGCAAGCCGACGTCGATCTCCCGCTGCTCGATGGCCTCGATCTGCAGGGACGACGACAACTCCAGCAGCGCGATGTTGACCTTCGGCCGTTGCGTCCGGTACGCATGAATCAGCCGCGGGAAAAACGGCGACAGCGTCGACGCATTGGTAAACCCGACACGCAGCCGCCCAACCTCGCCGCTGACGGTATCCCACACGCTCTCCTTCGCATGTTCGACGCGCGCCAGAATCGCCCGCGCGTCGTCGAGCAGCGCGAACCCGGCCTCGGTCAGCGCCACGCTGCGGCGCGTGCGGTGAAAGAGCCTTGCGCCGAGATCCGCCTCCAGCGCCTGGATCGCGAGGCTCAGCGGGGCCTGGGTGATGCCCAGCCGCTCGGCGCTGCGCCGGAAGTGCAATTCCTGGGCAAGGACGACGAAATACTCAAGATGCCGGATGTTCACTGATTTACTCTGCAAATCAATAAGTTGATTTCAGAGAATAGATCAAAACTGTTCCAGCGACGATACTGTATTCCACCAACACAACGATGGAGACAGCATGAACGGTGCGGAACTGGTCGAACGCCTGCGCGAGCGGCACAAGATCATTGCGCTGGGCATCCGGGCCTCGCGCACGACGGACGTCGTGCGCTGGGCCAAGGCGGCCGGCTACGACACGATCTGGATCGACATGGAGCACAGTTCGCTGCCCGTCGATACCGTCGCCCAGCTCGCCTCGTGCGCCGTCGACCTCGGCCTGATGCCGTGGGTGCGCGTGCCCGAGCGCGATTACGGCACGATCAACCGGGTACTCGACGGCGGCGCGCTCGGCATCATCGTGCCGCGTGTCGAAACGGCTCAGCAGGCGCGCGATGCGGTGATCGCCACGCGCTTTCCGCCGCTTGGACAGCGTTCGCAACTCGCGACGCTACCGTATGTGAACTTTGAAAAGCTCGCACCGCGCGAGATGAACCGGCGCCTCAACGAGGCGACCGTGCTCAAGGTGCTGATCGAAAGCCGCGCGGGCGTCGAGGCAGCCGACGCGATTGCCGCGGTCGAAGGCGTGGACGTGCTGGCGCTCGGTTGCAACGATTTGTCAGCCGATCTGGGGCACACCGGCGAATCGGCCCATCCCGAGGTGGTCGCCGCCTGCCGCCAGGTGATCGCGGCAGCGCAGCGGCACGGCAAGGTCGCGATCGTCGGCGGCATGCCCGAGTGCGAAGCGCTGAACGAGCTGCGCCGCGAAGGCGCGGCCCCGTTCATCTTCGGCGGCATCGACAGCGATGTTTTCCTTGCGGCGCTGCGCGAACGCGCGGACCAGGCCCGCGCTCTTTAAACTCCCCTACTTTCAGACCATGGCAGAGACTCCCCTGATCTCCACCCCGATGCGCGACTTTGAAACGCTGTCGCGCCCGTCGTTCACGATGCCGCCGCTCGCCTGCGATGCGCACATGCACGTATTCGGTCCGCTGGACAAATATCGACACGTCGAACATCCGCACTACACGCTGCCCGACGGCAAGCTCGCGTACTACCTGCAGTTGATGGGCCGCTTGCAGCTCAAGCGCTTCGTGATCGTGCAGCCGAGTTTCTACGGCACCGACAACCGCTGCATGATCGATGCACTGCATGTGGCCGGATCGATCGCACGCGGCGTGGTGATGATCGACGAAGGCACGAATGCCGCGACGCTCGACAGTTACCACGCGTCCGGCGTTCGCGCGGTGCGGCTGGACCTGTTTGCGCGCTCCGGCTTGCCGACCGCGGAGATCCAGCAATACATCACGCGCATGGCGCGCCTTTGCGCGAGTCTGGGCTGGCATGTGCAGTTCTATGCGCCGGGCTGGGTGGTGCGCAACCTGATCCCGTTTCTCGCGGACGTGCAGACCGACTTCGTGATCGACCACATGGGTTATATGCTCGAAGAAGATGGCCTGACGCCCGCCGATTTCGAACGCCTGCTGAGTTTGCTGAAAGACGGCCAGTGCTGGCTGAAGCTGAGCGCGCCGTACCGGATCGCCAAACATCGTGGCTATGAAGCTGTGGCGCCGATGGCCGAAGCCATCGTTCAAGCGGCGCCGCACAAGGTAATCTGGGGCTCCGACTGGCCGCACATTCCGGACTCGACGCGCGACACCGGCGAGTTGCTGAACCTGCTCGGCGCATGGACCGACGATCCGGCGGTGCGGAAGATGATTCTCTCCGACAATCCCGCACGCCTGTTCGATTACTGAGGCAGTCAAACCTATCATGCCCTACCAACCCAACGCAGCGTTTGCCGGTCTCTTTCGCGCGTTCACGTCGGACCCGCAGAGCATCGGCGCGCACCTGACCGGGCAGATGACGCGGCAGGACGCCGACGCGCCGCTGCTCGTGTCGACCGGCAGCGATATCGTGCTGTTTCCCGGCGCAGGCCGTGCGCCGGCTATTGAGAGCTTTCGCAAATCGACGCGCGGCTTCATCGAACTGACGGCGGTGTCGCATCTGCCGCTGGCCGTCGCCTACCTGGCGCGCATGCGCGAACTGTCGCCAGAGGACGATAGCTGGCAAAGCGATGCGGCGCGCCTGCGGGGTCACGCGCAGGAAACCCGCGCGGCGAATTCGCTCGCGTTGTGGCGCGATCATGTCGCCGTCGCCAGCTTCGCGGGCCACGAGCAGAAGATCGCCGATCTGGTCGACTACACCTGCGGCGTCACGATCGACCTGCTCGAGCGGATCGGGAAGGATCACTCGCTGCTGAGCTTCGCGCGCCTGAACGACGAGTACTTCGCCGCGCCGCCCACGGACGCCTTTCCTGTGTCGATGAACGATGTGATGTTCGCCACCTTCGGGCTCGCCTTTCTCGACATCGTCTATCGCATCGGCAACTGGTTGCGCGCGCAAGCACTCGACTGGAGTCGCCTGATGGTGCTGGTCAGCGGACGATCGGGCCGGCCGACGGCCGGCGCCACGTGGGCGACCAACAACATGTGCTATCTGGTGTGGTGCGCGTCGAACCGCACGCTTCTGCCGGAGCGCGTGTTCGTCGCGCCGCATGCGCCGTCGTTCTCGGTCGCCGAACTGCCCGACGCGGCGGGACTCGCGGAACTCGAACGCAGCTACAGGGCGTTGTGGCTGAACACGCGCGCGAGTATCGATGTCGCACGCGCTCTCTTTCCCGAGCAGCGTCCGTACCGCTTCGATCCCGCGCCCGCCGACGGCATGCCGCCGATCAGATCGGTCGACGATCGCGAAGCCACCACGGCGCGGCTGCGACGCATCATGGAAGACCCGAGCCAACTCCTGTCGAATTGCGTCGCCGATTACATCGTCGATCAGTTGCACAGCAACGGCAACCAGCCGCAACAGGTGGAGATACCGGGCTTTACGAACGTGAGGTATCCGCACGCGGAACGGTCCTAGAGACGATCAAAGGCGAAAGCCGACACGACCCGCGCGGCAGGGCATCCGCGCGGACCATAAGAAAACGCCCTTGATGAAGGAGACAAGCTTCATGAACCTACTTGCACGAGAGCCTGCTGCAGGTCCACCGGTCAGCAACGTGCTGAGCATTACGCTGGTGTGCTTTGCGGTCTCGATGATCGACGGCTTCGACACGCTGATGCTGTCGTTCGTCGCGCCGTTGCTCGCGAAGTCGCTGCAGATCGATCACGCTACCCTGGGCCGCGTCTTCGGTGCGGGATTTATCGGCACGGTGCTGGGGTCGCTGATCGTCGGGCCGCTGGCCGACCGCTTCGGGCGGCGGCCAATGCTCCTGCTGGCGCTCGGTGTGACCGGCGTGTTCACACTCGGCTGTGCATTTGCCACATCGGCGACGATGCTGGCCGCGCTGCGCTTTATCGGCGGTCTCGGGATGGGCGGCGCCATTCCGCCGGTTGCCGCCATCACCGCGGAAAGCAGTTCGCCGCAACGGCGCTCATCCCTGGTCATCCTGATGTTCATCGGCTTTCCGCTTGGCGCGGTGGTCGGCGGCGCGATTACCGCGGCCTTGATGGTGCGCTTCGGCTGGCCATTCGTCTTCCTGATGGGCGGCGCCTTCGCCCTGCTCGTGCTGATCCCCGTGCTGCTCGTGATCCCGACGCACACGCTCAGCCGCGACGAACGGGCCGCCGCGCGGCAGCAAGCGGCGGCGCGCGGTCTGCATGTAGTGAGCGGCGTGTTCGCCGGCGGCCGGCTCCCGGCAACCCTGGCGCTGTGGTTCGGCGTGTTGTCGAGCATGATCCTCTCGGGCTTTCTCGTCAGCTTCATGCCTACCATGCTCAACATGAACGGCGTCGAACCGGGTCGCGCGGCGCTCGGCTCTGTCGTGCTCAACTTCGGCGCGATCGGCGGCGCGCTGGTGCTGTCGGCGATGGTCGGCAAACGCGGCCCCTTCGTGCCAGTGTCGCTGTCGTTCATTGGCGGCGCGCTGTTGACGGCGGCGCTCGGCCACCTCATCGGCGCGGGGAACCTCGCGCTGGCGATGCTGTTCGCGGTGGGCGCGTTTCTGGTCGGCGGGCAGTTGACGTTTCCGGCTATCGCCAGCCATCTCTTTCCCGCCGACGTGCGAGCGGCCGGCATCGGCTGGGCGCTCGCCATCGGCCGGCTCGGTTCGATCATCGGGCCGGTGGTCGGCGGCATCCTGCTGTCGCAGCATCTGGCATTCGACACGCTGTTCATGCTCGCGGCGCTGCTGGCGGTGGCCGCTGCGCTCGGCATCGCGCTCGCCAATCTGCTGCGTCCACGCGAAGAGAATGGGCCGCTCCCGCCGGCCCGGTCTTTTGCAATCCCAGGTTCTGAGTTAGGAGAAGCCGGTAATGGCAAACATTGAATCGGGCGGCGGCCTGCTGACGCCGCTGCAGCAATTGCCCACAAGCGGTGCGCGGGCGGCGGAAGTCTTTACGACCGACGAGGGCCTCTTTCTCGGCGTGCCGCAACTGGCCCGCGACGTAGCGGGCGAGCCGCCCTATATGAACGGCGGCGACAGCGACATTGAAGCGCCCATCTACCGCTGGCAGGACGGCCGCTTCGTCGAGCATGAAGCGCTGCCCTTACCCGGCGGCGAAGATCTGGAGTACTTTGAAATCGACGGCCGGCGTTTTCTCGCGGCCGCCGGCATTCGAACCGGCAAAGGACCGTACGACCTCGACACCCACGCGGTTGTCTACGAACGCATCGCCCACGCATGGGCGCCGCTACAAGACTTCCCGGCATTCGCAGCGAAGCAGTGGGTCGCCTTCTCGTTCGACTCGCGACACTTTCTCGCGCTGGCGCAAGGCGTGGTGGTGGATGGCATGGTTCCCCGCCATCCACGCGACTCGCGCCTGTTCGAATGGAACGGCGAACGCTTCGAGCCGTTTCAGACCCTCGCCGGACAATGGGGCTACAACTTCGCGTTTGTCAGTTTCGAAGGCGAGCGCTATCTCGCGTATGCCGATCATGTGAGCGGTTCGTCGGTGCTGCGCTGGAACGGCGAGACCTTCGCGCCGCTGCAAAGCTTCGACGAAAACGGTGGACGTGCCTTCCGCTTTTTCGAAGCGAATGGCGCGCTATGGATGCTGCACGCCAATCTGCTCAAGCACACCACGCTTTATCGATTCGACGGCGCCCAGTTCGTCGCCACACAAACCCTGGGCGGCGCGGGTGGACGCGAGCTCTGTCTGATCGACGGCAAGCAGGGACGCTATCTGGTGCGCGTGTGCTTTATCACCGGCACGCCTAAAGCACCGGTTGTCGAGACGCAGTCGGAGATTTTCAGGTGGCGGGACGATCGCTTCGAGCGCGTCGGCCAGTTCGCCACCTCGGGCGCCACCGACGCCGCCACCTTCACCGTCGACGCGCAGCGCTACCTGGTCGTCAGCAATGCCTTGAGCGCCGGTGTGCGCTTCCGTACTGACTCGACGCTTTATCGCTTCGACGGCTAGCGGCCAAACACGGCCCGTACGACGGCCACGCAGCTATCGCATTGACGCCCGGCGGCCCGCCGGGCATTCCCCAACGGGAACCGATATCCCTTTAGCCAGGGAGGGCACCGTTTTGCCTGAAAAATAATGACTGGAGACTAGCAATGAAAAAGTTTGCCTTGAGTACCGCTGCCCTGCTCGCGCTGGCGAGTCCGTTAGCCCACGCGCAAAGCAGCATAACGCTGTACGGCATTATCGATGCGGGTGTCACCTATTTCAGCAACCTGAACGGCCATTCCGCCTTCGTTGCCAACGACGGATCGATCCAGTCGAACCGTTGGGGCCTGCGCGGCATGGAGGATATCGGCGGCGGCTCGCGCGTCATCTTCGACCTGGAAAACGGCTTCAATCTTTACTCCGGGAGCATGGTGCAATCGGGCGTGCTGTTCAGCCGCCAGGCGTGGCTGGGCATCGCCAACGACCGATTCGGCCGGCTCACGCTCGGCAAGCAGTACGACTTCTTCTGGGACGACCTCACGCAGTTCGCGATGGGCTCAGTCGCCGGCCAATACTCCTGGCATCCCGGCGATTTCGATCACCTGGCCGGCACTTTGCACATCAACAACGCCGTCAAGTACACCTCAGCGAACTACGCGGGGTTTCAGGCCGGCGCACTGTACGCGTTTCCTTCGCAATCCGTATCGGCAGGAACAGGACGGGTGATTGCATTCGGGATGCACTATTCGAACGGGCCGCTGGATCTCGGCGCGGCGTACACCGATACGCACGACCTCGGTCTGAACGGACCCAGCCAGGCGGGCACCACGTTCTTCCCCAATCTCCCTGCCACGCCGGTACTGGCGAACGACGTCAGCAGCGTCGGGGTGGGCGGCGACTATCACTTCGGCATCAGTACGACGCGGCTGCTGTTCACCGATACGCATTTCCGCATCGCCAACGACAACGGCTCGATGCCGACGTATGAAGTGAACGAAATCCTCCAGGTCACACCGGCGACCACGGTAATGGGCGGCTACTGGTACAGCAAGCTCGAAGCGCAGAAGTGGCAGAACGCGACGCTGCTGCTCGATTACGCCCTGTCCAAGCGCACCGATGTCTACACGAGCGCGACCTATCTGCGCGCCTCGGGCGGCGCCGCACCGGTTTTCCTCGGCGGCGGGGCAGCGCCGGTGTTTGCCAACGGGATCTATGTCGGCACCGGCCAGTCTTCCACGGCGGTACGGGTCGGCATCCGCACGTTGTTCTAGTCCCGGTACGCTGCGAAAGTGTCTGCGGCGCGTCGGACGCCGCGGGCGGTTGCCCAACACAACCTGCCCGCGGCTTTAAACAGTACTACTGACTTGCGCCCTGACCGATCCCCGCCTTCTTCTGCGCGTTCTGCAGGTCTTGCGGATAGTTCGGATCGTTCTGCGCCGGGTGATAACCGGCATCTTCCAGCTTCTTCAACTCGGCGTTTTTCTTTGCCCGAGCCTGCTTGCGAGCGGCCTTCCGCTGGGCCTTGGTCGTCTTTGCCGCCGGAGCGGAGGCCGCCGGCGCGGCGTCGGCGGTACTGCCGCTCGCGCTGCTTTGCGCGAGTGCGGGAGTGATCGATCCGATGACGAGCGCGGCCGATGCAAACAACACAGCTATTTTCTTGGAAGGTGAGAAGGTCATAGGTTTATCTCCAGACGAATGCCAGGATTCGGGAGCATCGCCCATCAACGCGGCGCAGACAGCGAGGGCTGACGTGTCGGCTCATGGATCGATGCTTCGTTTGATTCCCAATGAAGACACAACATGGGAACCATGAATGTAGCCGAAGAAGCGGCATTCTGTCATTGAGGAGGCTACGCTGCCGCTATCGCGTCATCATCCGCGCCCCTGCACACTCGCGATGCGCCATTCGCCACGTCGCCTCAGTCTCCGGGTCGCCCAAGGGCAGGCTTCACGCTGCGGTGAGCTCGATAAGCGTCCGGCCAGTTGCCTGCCCGAACCGGCGTGCCATGAGCGAAGCCTCCTCGGACTGGGCTTCGTAAAGCACGAGCACCGAGTTCGTCCCGACGGGTCCAACGCGAACTGTTCTGTTGACCGGCACGTACGACTTCTAAGGCAAGTCGCCTGACACCGGTCAATGAACTACTCACCGGTGTCAGGCATTTCTTCGTGAAAGAAATGATCGTAGAGCTTACGGCAAGTGACTATTTCCGCCGCTGCCTGTACGTCCCCCTCTCGTTGAAGACGCACGAAGCTTCGTCGCGATTCGAGAAGATAAAGCCGGGCGAGATAAGTTGAACCAAAAGATGTCAAGGCAGCACCCAGGTTTCGACATGCCACTGCGGCGCCATGTTCGTCGCCTATCTTGCGAGCCAGCGCCATCGACTTCTGAAAGTATCGCTCCACACCCTCCACATCCCCGAGAGCCCTCGACACAAATCCGAGCTCGTCATAGAGCATGGATTTCAGATCGTCATCAATCCCCGCAGCGGGCAATTCATTGTATGCCGCTGAGCGCAGAAAATTTTCACGCGCGCATTCCAGCAGCCGGCTTTGCTCGTCCGTATCGCTCGCTTCGTCAGCGCTCCGATAGAATCTCTTGACGCAAATACAGCCAAGATAAAAAAAGGCCGCCGCACAGGTTGGCACATCGACTTCGCCCTCCTGATCGAGCACTCTCATCAAACATGCTTCAGCTTCCTCCAGTTTTCCCGTCCACGTTTCGTCGGGCGGAGCACCCCCGTAGTAGAGTTTGGCCAGGCTCACCAGTGCCTGCGCTTGCAGGCGCGGCCGGTCGATTGCGAAGGCCATATCAGCGGCCTCGCGCAATGTTCTCTCAAGGTAGGCGACGCCATTTCTCGCAAGCATGTCTTCAGCGCTGAGAACCGCATGGACATAGCGAAACCTTGCCTGAACGGCCTCCGGTGACCACTGCGATGCGGGGTCTTGCATGGTGGAACGCATCCATTGCTCGCAAAAGCTGAAGTAGTGAGCCCTTGCCCTCTGCGATTCACTCGCTCCCTCGGACGCTGCGATTGCCAGCTCCAGCCACACGGCATGGCTAAGCGGCGGCAAGCTGGAGCCTTTTGCGAGCTGCGCCTCAATGGCAGTGCGTGCTCGTAAGAACATCCCCAACCATTCGTTGGAAGTTGGCGCGTACTGCGACTGGATTTTTATGGCGAAGAGAAGCGCGACTGCCGATTCCAAGTCCTTTAAATCGAGTGCATAGTCGAATGCGGCGACGAGATTGGAGATTTCAAGCGCAAACGCGTGAACCGCCGCGGCGCGACCGACGTCGGCCCTGGATTGCAGCCAGTCACCCAATTCGACAGCCGCCTTCACATAAGCGCCGACAGCGGCCCTCCCCGTCTCGTCAAATGCCGAACGTGCAAATTCTCCGAAGTGCTCTTCAAACCAGCGGACCAAAATTGCTCGGCCAAAGGGATGAATGGCATAGGCTTCGCTTCCCCAGGACTGCAGCAGATAATCGCTCTCCGCGCGCTGAAGCAGATCGTCCCAATGCCGCTGCGAGTTAGCGTGCGCGTCAACTTCGAGACTATCTAGTCCACATTTCAGGTTGCGGAGTGTGACCAGTTGGAAGAATCCTTGAAACAGCGCGATGAGAGCGAGATCTCTTCGCTCGCCGGCTTGATATCGCCTGTCGATGGAAGCGCACAGTGCTTCATAGACACTGTTCGGCTGCCTGGCGTCGAAAATGCCGTTCACCAAGAAGCCTTGCAGCAACGTACCCAACGCTTGCTGGAAGGACTGCGTTGTCCCTGTGGCATTGATACGCGCGCGATCGATGATCCATCGGATAACACCGGGCAAGCCTCGTGACGCCGCAACGAGAAGTGAGAGCAAGCGGTCGTCGTCAACGCACTCCCGGGAAAGACACTTGCCCGCCAGGGCCCGCGAGGCGTCTGGACTCAGACGTCGCAGGGAGAACGCTACTGTCGATTTCTCGGGAAGGAGCGACTGGACTGGACTTCTCGATACCCAGACAATCCTGAGCCCCGCATGGAGCAGCGAGCGAATAAGATCGCCGAGCTTGCCGCCACCTGAACTTCCGGGCTTATCACCGGAAACTTTGGATGACGCCACCTCGACACTGCAATCCACGATCAGCAACGTTGATTTCAGGAGCTGCTTGCTCGTCGCGGTGGTGATGGAGAACGAATCATCCACCGCGATAGGCAGTGCCCTGCAAATGCTATCGCACAGCGTGTCCTGCGCGGCTAACGCGCCGACAAACTCCCGATAGATGACCTTTTCGAAGGGCGCGACCGCTCCGTGTCCGCCAGGATGATGCGTGAGTGAACACCAACGCGCAAACTCTTGAGCAAGCACGGACTTTCCCGCGTACGGCGGCCCGACGAGCATGACCGCCTGATACTTCACGAGGGCTCGGTCAATCGCAAGCAAAGCATAGTCCTGGCCGATCACGCCACCTTCCGGAGCAGGTGGGATGCCGTCCGAAAACATGTTCCGATGCTTCCCGGACCGCGCGCGCCGTCGACCGACCGTCGATTCATTCGTCCGGAATTGCACCGTCTTGCTTTGAACAAGGACAGGCAACTGCCAGCATTCGGAGGCCGGCTGCTGGCCGTGTGCGAACGCTAGATCACGTCTTGCGTCGGAGAAAATATCGGCAAGCTCGCCACCTTGGCTTATACCGTCGTACAACTGGACGACAAACTGCGCTGCGGTTTCGACGCCAACGTTGTAACGCATGGCGATGACGCTATCCACACCGTTGGCGGCAACTTCGTAGGCAACGGGCATCGCCGCATCCGCAGCCATGGGCAAACCGTCAATGCCCCGCGCCGACAACGCTCCACTGGATTGCGTATAGGCGGAACGGCACGCGTTCATGATCAGCAGCTTGACGGAGCCGGCGTTCAACGCCATTCCCAGCTTGTCGCCGGGGACAAGACTCCGGCCTTGCAGTTCGGGTTCAAACAAGGCATATCCACGAAAGCCGCTGCTGCCCTCGAGATGCTCCCATGTTCCATGTCCGTCAAAATGAACGATCTGGTAAGGTCGACCCGCATCGGCCGCCTCTTTCAGTACTACGCATAATCTTCGGAACGTAGGGGGACGCAGCAGGTCAAGCGTGATTCCCAGGTGGTTTCGCTGTTCAAGGGCGGCAAGTACCGGACGAGCGACGGCCCTATATTCGACGTCACTGTCGTCGAACGGACGACAGATAACGAACAGCACACGATACGGGCGCGATTCATCTAATTCTACGGACCGCCTCGCGCCATGACGCATTAACGCCGGCCGGCCCAGTTTCGTCGACATATGGCTCTGCGCAATGCGGAACACGAATGAGCTGACAACGAGCGATACAGACGCCGCGTTGCGTTCTGGACGCAGCAGTTCCCATGGAAACAACCTTGTCCGCGGATCCGCCTCCTCGATCTCGACTCGCAATCCGCGAAGCGCCTGTGAGACTTCGGCCCAAAGTCGACGGGTTTCCTCGCCGCCATCAAAGACCTGCCGAAACAGATTCACCCCGATATCGGCCATGCGGTCCAACGCCACGTTCGCGAGTCGCGGAACGTGGCCGTCTCGCCCCGTGAGAAAGTCCTCAAAATACCAGCGATGAAGCCTCCAGTCGTCTTCGGTCCAGACTGGTGCGAGGTCGGCAGATGCGGTCTTTGAACCGTTGGCGTGGATGTAGGTGATCGCCACCCTCATCACGCCGCGGCTGTCGAAACCGCACTCCTTGATCTCAAGGACGCTCATGAGCGCCGGTGGCCTTTTTCCGGCTCACCGGAGGTTCGACCCGTTGTACACCGAATGCCAGGTAATTGTGGTTGATAAGCGTCTTGCCGTCAGCCTTACTGACGATCGCTGCCTGTTCTGGAAGATAAACCCATGCGCTCCAGTCGAAAGCCTGCTCAACAGACTGAGGTACCTGCACGGCCAAATAAGAGCCCAACGCCAGGCGCGCTCCGAAAGGCGGTGTTTCGAAGTCGAGGCCCATGCGAAACTCCTGGACCTTTCTGTTCCGCCGGGTTCGTTTGAGAAACGCACCTGTCGTTGCGGCCACGATTTCCGTGAATGGAATGATGGCCGGGTTAATTGCGGCACCGACGAGCTTTAGTCCATGTCGAAAAGTGCCTGAATTCAGAACTTGCAGGAATTCCTCGTCAAGTTCGTTCTTGACGTTGACCGTCTGACAACGAAGCCCGATACCGATGTCACCCACCTTGAGCCCCGAAAAAAGGGGATCGCCCGCTACGCCAGCGGATTGACCGTCGAGTACGTTGTAGGATCGGCTAAACCGTAGCTCGCGCTCTTTGAGGCGCTGGTCGAACACCCCGCAGTCGAGCAGAATCTGATGTCTGCCGTTGCCCGGATATTTAGCCACCCGCAATTGCTGCAAGGTAATGTGCACATGAGCGCCGACAAGCGAGCGGTCGGCTACGATGTTGGAGGCATCCACGATGGCCACTGACTGCGTTGTCCCGGCGGACAACCTGGGAATATAGCCGAACACATGAGCCGTGTACTGCCACGGCGGCGCATCGCCGCCGAGTATCTGGGGCAGTTGGAATTCGAAGTCCTTCGCGGCTATCGCGAGGCTACCCTGTCCATCCAACTCCTTCCGAAGCCATGCAATCGCTTCGTGGTCGCCAATCTCCTCCAGGACAGCAAGGAGTTCATCGGCGGGCAAGTCCCCCATCACGGGGTCGTTGGCATCGGTGTACTCATTCAGTGTCATCCTGCTTCCCCTTTGAAAGGCGAGGCTCACCTACCCGGATCCGAAATCCGTCCAATACAGTGTAGGGTATGGATAACAGCGCGCCATAGGGGAAAAGACGCGAGGCGGGATAACCGCCATTCGCGCTGCCCCAACCGACAGACTGGCGCGCTCTACCAGAATCAAACTACCGCTGAGCGGACCACACGAACCGGCGTGGACTTGTAGGACGGCGTGCCGCTTTCCTTGTCAATGTAGTCGAGCGGCACCAGAACGTTTGCTTCCGGGTAGTAAGCGCCCACCGAACCTGGCGCGATGTCGTAGGCGATCGCCGTGATCTTCTCCAGGCGAAGTTGGCGGCCAGGCACGGCCGTCTCGATGTCGACCAGATCCCCATGTTCAAGCCCGCATGCGGCAAGATCGGCCTCGTTCATAAACAGCACGTCACGCCGGCCGAACACCCCCCGGTAACGATCGTCCAGGGCGTAGATGGTCGTGTTGTACTGGTCGTGGCTGCGCAGCGTCACGAGGCGCAGGACGTCGTCGCCATCCACGTCCGCGTCTTCCTTCACACCGTGGTAAACCGAGAACATCGCCTTGCCGGTCGGCGTCGGGAAAACGCGCCCGGTCGGCGGCAGCGGCATGCGGAAGCCGCCCGGCACGCGGATGCGTGCGTTGTAGCGCTCGAAGCCCGGAATCGTCTCTTCGATCAGGTCGCGGATCTTGTCGTAGTCGGCGACCAGCTCCATCCAGTTCACCTTGCTGTCCGGGAGCGTCGCGGCGGCGATGCCGGCCACAATTGCGGGCTCCGAGCGCAGGAACTCGGAGGCGGGCGTGAGCTTGCCGGCCGACGCATGGACCATCGACATCGAATCCTCAACGGTGATCGACTGGCCCATGCCGTTCTGCATGTCGAGTTCAGTGCGACCGATCACCGGCAGAATGTAGGTTTCCTTCGCGACCAGCAAGTGCGAGCGGTTGAGCTTGGTGCCGAGATGCACACTCAGATCGAGCGCCTTCATCGCCGGGAAGCACTGATCCGAATCCGGCAGCGCGACCGCGAAGTTGCCCCCGAGGCACAGTAGCGCCTTCGACTTGCCCGCAATCATCGCCTGCATGGCCGCGACTGCGTCGTGGCCATGCTCCGCGGGTGGCTTGAAGCCGAGTACTTCCTCGATCTTCGCGAGGAATGCCGCGGACGGTTTCTCGGTGATGCCGACCGTACGGTTGCCTTGCACGTTCGAGTGGCCACGCAGCGGGCAGATACCACCGCCTTCTCGGCCCATGTTGCCGCGCATCAGCAGCAGGTCGCAGATCAGGCGCACGTTCGCGGTGCCCTTGTTATGCTGCGTGACGCCCATTCCGTAAGTGATAATCGTCGACTTCGCTTTCGCGTATGCGTCCGCGACGTTCGCGAGTTCATCGCGGGTCAGGCCGCTTTCCGCTTCGATGTCTTGCCACGAAGTGGCCTCGATGTCCGCCACGAGCGCATCAATGCCTTCCGTGTACGTCGCGATGAACTCGCGGTCGAGTACGTCGCCGCGCTCGGCGTCGAGCGCGAGCAGCGCCTTGATCACGCCCTTGAGCGCGGCCGCGTCGCCGCCAGCTTTCACCTGATGATAGGTTGACGCGATGCGAGTGGAACCGAACGTCGCCATCTGTAGCATCGACTGCGGATCCTGGAAGCGTTCCAGCGCGCGCTCGCGAAGCGGATTGAACACGATGATCGGGACGCCGCGACGCGAAGCTTCCCAGAGCGTGCCCATCATTCGCGGGTGGTTGGTGCCTGGGTTGTGGCCGATCGAGATGATCAGGTCGGTCTTCTCGAAGTCGTCGAGCGACACGGTGCCCTTGCCGATGCCGATCGATTGCGGCAAGCCGACGCTGGTCGGTTCGTGGCACATGTTCGAGCAATCCGGGAAATTGTTCGTGCCATATTCCCGGGCGAACAGCTGATAGAGATACGCGGCCTCGTTCGAGGCCCGGCCGGACGTATAGAACTCGACCTGGTCGGGCGACAGCCCGCGCAGGATTTCACCGATCCGGCCGAACGCCGCCTCCCATTCGACGGCCCGGAAGGTGTCCGTTGCACGGTCGTAGACGAGCGGATGCGTGAGCCGGCCCATATCCTCCAGTTCGAAATCCGACCGTTCCAGCAGCGACGACACCGTGTTGGACGCGAAGAACTCTGGGTGTACCCGCTTGGTCGTGGCTTCCCAGGTGACCGCTTTGGCACCGTTTTCGCAGAACTGGAACGTCGACTTGTGCTCCTTGTCGGGCCATGCGCACCCAGGACAGTCGAAACCGTCAGGCTGATTGGTCCGAAGCAACGTGAGGGGAGCCTTGATGGTCTCCATCTGCAGCCGGATGGCTTGCGATGTCGCTTTGAGCGCCCCCCAACCGCCCGCTGGGTCGTCATACTCCCGGATGCCTGGCACTTCGCGTCGATTCGTCATCTGCGGCTCCATGAACTGCCCCAGAGACCCGGAGACTGTCCTGCCTGGGGTTACGCCGTGTCGCGGCGTACGGTTAGGATAAGGCTCAGTCTACATGGGCGTTCCCGATCTCGTCGAGCAACACCATGCCATACGGACGCCGCCGGACGCGCTCGGTCAACTGGCCGCCGCGCAACTCAGGCTACGGGGCCGATACGGTTCGGTGCTTTCAACACCCCTACGGTCGTTGTATGCCCTGTGCGTTCACTTTCAGCCGGTACAGAGACGTCGACGCCACGATAAACATCTCGTCACGGTTCTTGCCGCCGAACGTCAGGTTCGCCACCTTCTCCGGCACCGGGATCAGCGCGAGCCGAGTGCCGTCGGGGTGGAAGACCTGTATGCCGATCGCGCTGCTGGTGAAGACCCAGCCGCGGCTGTCAAGGCGAAATCCATCCGGCAAGCCCTCCCCATCGGCAATGGTCGCGAAGATCCGGGCGTTGCTCAAAGACCGGCCGCCTACGACGTCGAACACCCGTATGTTGTGGAAGCCCTCGTCTCCATACGGGATCGTTGACGTATCCGACACGTAGAGCAGCGACTCGTCCGGCGAAAATGCCAGGCCGTTCGGGCAAATCAGAAGATCGGTCATGACATCCAGCGTCTTGTCGCGCGGGTCGAATCGAAACACATGACAGCCGCGCATTTCCTGAGCAGACTGATGCCCCTCATAATCCGACAAGATGCCGTACGGCGGATCGCTGAACCAGATCGTCCCATCGCTTTTCACCACCACGTCGTTGGGCGAATTCAGGCGCCGGCCATGATAGCGGTCCACGACGATCTCATCGACTGGCCGGCTGAGATTCGGGCCGAATCGCGTGCGAATCACCGCACGCTGCCCGTGAGAACAGTGCAGCAGGCTGCCGTCCGCTTCACGATAATGACCGTTCGTGAATTCCACGCGATCGCGCCAGACGCTCACGCCCTCTTCGGGATGCCAGCGCATCATCCGGTTGTTGGGAATGTCGCTCCATAGCACGGAGTTGTCCTCGTGCATCCAGACCGCGCCTTCGCTCCATATGCAGCCGCTCGCCAGCTGCTCCAGCTTCGCATCGCCCGCCAGCAATTCCCGGGCGCGCTCGTCATAGACCTCTATAGCCGAATGATTCATTTCGCTTTCCTAACGTGTTCGCCGTTTTTCCGTCAATGCCACCACCATCACGATGATGATGCCCGTCAACAAGGTTCGCAAACCCGCACTCGCTCCGGCACTGTTCAGCAAGGCGACCAGCAGAAACATGAACAACGCCCCGCCCCAGATGCCGCCGATAGACGCCCGGCCGCCGGCAACCGAGGTACCACCAATCACGACCACGGCTACCGTCAGCAGCAAATATTCATTGCCCTGATCCAGCGAATTCCCGCCGGAATAGGAAGCTATCAGGCATCCGGTCAAGCCGGCCAGGGCGCCGCTGATCGCATACGTCAGCAGGACATGGAAGCCCGTTTTCACGCCGGCCAGGCGCGCCGCATTGCGATTCTGACCGATTGCACAAAGCGCCCTGCCGTATATCGTACGGGTGAGCAGTAGCCAGACGAGCAAGGTCAGCACCATCGCGAAGAGCGCAAATACCGGCACAGCACCGATGCGCGCCACCAGCATCTCCGCCAACAAGGCGGGAGGCGGCGTACGCATGCCGCGTCCGTAAGCGATGGCGCAGGACAAGACGATCAGGGCACTCGACATCGTGGCGATAATCGGCGGAATCCGCAGCAGGCGGATCAGCAGAAAGTTCACGATCCCCACCACCATTCCGGATGCGAGCGCGACCAGAATGCCCACTGCAATGAGACTGTTCGAGCTTTCCATTGCACTCATCGACAAGGCGCCCGATAGCGCGATCACCGACGGTATCGACAGGTCGATATTGCCGGGCCCGCTCGTAATCACCAGCATCTGCCCCAACGAAACCAGGACGGTGAAGGTCGAGAAGCTGAGTGCCGTCGTCAGCAGGGAACCCATGCCGGGGCCCCCTTTGCCTGCGTTGAACAAGGCCGTGGCGACAAGCGCGAGAATCGCCGCGAGCCAGGTACTTAGCCAGTAGGTATTGCGTAGCCGACCCCAGGCGGAAACACGGACGTCGCTCATGCTGGTTTCCCCGAATAATTGATCACGGTCCGCAAGCTCAGCGCCACGACGAGAATCACGCCTTGCATGGCGACTTGCCAGTCCGAAGACACCTGGTAGAAGTTCAGAAACGACGTCGCCAGCGTCATGGTCAAGGCGCCGAACACGCTCCCCAGCGCATACACCTTCCCGCCGACGAACTCACCGCCGCCCAGGATGACGCTCGCAATGGAAATCAGGGTATAGCTGGTGGCCTGATTGGCGTCGGCCGACGTGGTCTGTCCCAGCAACAGCAAGCCGGAGACGATGCCGAATAGCCCTGCCAACGCGTAGACGGCGGCGTGAATGCCGAGGCTCGAGCGGCCGCTTCGCTGGATCACTTTGGGGTTGCCGCCAAAGCCGCGCACGACAATACCGAAGACGGTGACATTAAAGATCACATATGCGATCAGCGCCGCGAGCAGGGCAAACAGGACAGGCAACGGCACGAATGGGGGTTGCCACGCCATCAGATCGACGAGGTATTGAGGCGCCTGACCACCTGGACTCGGCACCAGCAACAGTGCGAAGCCCAGCCAGATAAACGACAAACCCAGCGTAACGACAATCGACGACAACTGCCGTACCTGAATCAGGACACCGCAAAACACGTACACGCCAACCGCCAGAACATACAGCAGGACTGCGAGCCAGGGCGAGGCGGGCAGGATGACCGCGCCGATCGCGGCGCACATCGAAATGAACGGCCCAATGGACAGATCCAGGTCGCCCACCGACACCATCATCATCTGCGCGAGGGTTGCGAACACGATCGGGACAGAGGCGCCCAATAGCAGTGTCAGTCCCATATACGACAGCGCCAGCGGCTGATTTCGATAGATCAGACCCAGCAGGACCGCAAAGGTGAGCGCAGACAGTAAGCGGGAGGTATTGGCGCGGAGATTTCTCATGCCAGCTCCTCGAAGGACATGCGGAACAGCTCGCCTTCACTCAAATCCGCATTCGCGATTTCGCCCACAATTTTGCCTTCGTTCATGACATAGATGCGGTCGCAGTGATAGAGCTCCTCGAACTCGGTGGTGTACCAAAGGAACGTGCGCCCCTGATGGGCTTGCGATCGAATGATGTTATAGATTTCAAACTTGGTGCCGACATCCACGCCGCGCGTCGGATCGTCCATGAGGATGACCGGCGCATCCGCTCCCAAGGCACGCGCAAACAATACCTTCTGCTGGTTGCCGCCGGAAAGCGAATCGATGGGGAGATTCATGTCGGGCGTTTTCACCTTCAACTTTTCCATCCACTGCCTGATCAGGCGGCCTTCCTCCTTAAAGGAAATCAGCCCTGCCCGCCCGCATTTTCCCAGCCAGGACAAGCTCATGTTTTTGGCAATCGACCACAAACCGAATACGCCGTCGCTCTGACGATCGCCGGCGACAAAGGCCGTGCCGGCACGCCGTTCATTGCCGAGCCGATCCGCGCGCCCCTTGTGCAACGCATGAACCAGCTTGAGCAGGCGGGTTTGGCCGTGCCCGGCCAGCCCCGCCAGTCCGATGATTTCGCCCTCGAACGCCTTGAGCGGCAAACTTTCCGCAGACAGGCGCGCCTGTATCTGCAGTTCGCCGGCTTGAAATTGCCGGGCGGTCGTCGCTTTGTCGCCCTGGTTCGTGTGACCGTGGCCCATTGCGTCGACTACGCGCTCCACGTCGGTTTGTGCCGTAGGACTTTCGTAGACGACAGCGCCTTCGCGCATCACGACGACGCGGTCGCTGTAATTCATGACCTCTGCCATCTTGTGCGAAATCAGAATGCAGATGCCGCCGCCGCGCACAAACTCCCGCAAGTAACCCAGCAGTTGCTTCGCCGAGTGTTCGTCCAGCGAAGAAGTGGGCTCATCGAGAATGACCAGCTTCAGGGGGTGGTCGCCGGGCGTAAACGCCATGGCGATCTCCACCATCTGACGTTTCGTGATCGGGATGTCCTCGATGATCTGGCGTGGGGCAAGGCCATGCCCCGGGAATATCCGGTCCAGCGCATCCAGCAACTGCGCGCCGGCCTGTTTGCGCCATCCCAGCCCGTTGCCGTGCGAAGTCCGCAGACGCATGTTCTCGGCAAGGCTGAGATTGGGACAGAGCGACAACTCCTGGAAGACGCAGCGGATGCCGTGCCGGATGGCTTCGTGGGTATTCCAGTGATGCTCCAGCTCGTTCCCACCCACGAACAGCGCGCCGTGGTCGTTTTTGAATACCCCCGAGAGGATATTCATCAACGTCGATTTACCGGCGCCGTTGTGTCCGACGATACCCACGCACTCCCCCGGATAAAACGCCAGGCTGACATCGACCAGCGCCCGCACGGCACCAAAGGTCTTGCCGATCGTCGCGGTTCTGACAAATGCTGCATCTGCACTCAATGCCATAACACTCCCCACTCACCCCGACTCAACCCAGATGGGATATCACACCCGCGTTGCCGGTACGCATGCGTTAGTTTGCGGCATGGCTCTTGACGTAGTCCATCACCTGCTGCTTGGTGAATGTCTGGTCATAGACACCACCCTTCGGGGTACTTGCCATTGACTGAACCAGATCGTTCTGGGTAATGACGGAAATCGGCAGATTGATTTCCTTCGGCAGCTTCGCACCGGCCAGCACCTGCTGCGCGTACCAGAACGCAAAGGTCGCGGCACCCGGCACGATGGAAGCGGACTCCGTCTCGTAGCCGTTCTTGTCGTGCTCGTTCTTCCACAACTCCAGTTCGTCATAGCGGTTGCCCATGAACACCACGGGCAATTTTCGGCCAGCGTCGATAAAGGCCCGCGCCGTACCCGCACCGTCGCCCCCCTGCGTGGTCACCGCCACCACATCCGACAGGGTAGGCAGGAGCCCGGCGACGGCCTTCTGCGCGACCGTCTGCGTGTAATCGCCGTTGACCGAGCCGACGACCTTGAACTCCGGATATTGCTTGAGCCCCTCTTCGACACCGCTGTGGATCTGGTTGTCGACCACGAAGCCTGCCAGGCCTCGCACTTCAAGCAGGTTGCCCTTCAGGTTTCGTTTGTGAAAGTAGTCGATCTGCATCTGGCCCATGCGCTTGAAGTCGATACTGATCTTGTACGCACAGGGTTCCGTGACAGTGCCGTCGAACGACACCACCACGATGCCGGCGCTGCAGGCCTGTTTGATCGCCCCATTGACTGCCGTGGGCGAAGCCGCGTCGACAACGATCGCGGTATAGCCCTGCAGGATCATGTTCTGAATCTGCTGCGACTGCTCGGTCGCCTGATTCTGCACCGTCGTGAAACTCGGCGCCGCGGCGACGACCTTGCTGGCCACCGCCTGTTTCGTGACCTTGTCCCAATCCTGCAGCATCTGCTGGCGCCACGAATTGCTCGCGAACGAGTTGGATAAAGCGATCTTTGCATTCGTCGTGGGCTTTTCCTGAGCATGGGCATTGACGCCCGCCAACAGGATGGCGCCCAGACAAAGCAGATTCCGTGCGCAGCGTGCCGTTTTTTCTTTCATCATTCGTCTCCAGAATAGTGTGCACCAGTGGCTGCGGCCGACTGTCGTTAGCCGCGGCCGACAAAAGGCATATGACTCGCCATCACCGTCATGAACAGAACGTTTGCATCTAGCGGAAGGCTATCCATGTACAGGATCGCCTTGACCACGTTGTCGATCGACATGCGCGGCTCGACCCTGGTCGAACCGTCGGCCTGCAGCGTCCCTTTCGCCATCAGTTCGCTCATATCGGTTGCCGCATTGCCGATATCGATCTGGCCGCACGCAATGTCATAAGGCCGGCCGTCCAGCGCAGAAGCCTTGGTCAAGCCGGTGATGGCGTGTTTGGTTGCCGTGTAAGGCGCGGCCTTGGGACGCGGCGCATGGGCGGAGATCGAACCGTTGTTGATGATGCGCCCGCCACGTGGCTGCTGCTTCTTCATCAAATGGAACGCGCCTTGCGTACACAGGAATGCGCCGGTCAGGTTGACATTGACCGCCTGCACCCATTGTTCGTAACTGATGTCTTCCAGCGACGCTTGCGGCGTGAAGGTACCGGCGTTATTGAACAGCAGATCCAGACGGCCCAATTTTTCTTCGAGCTGTCCGAACAGATGCTTGACGGCATCCGGGTCGGTAACATCGCAGGCCATCGCGTGCGCGCGCGTCGCGTTCGAGCCGGACATGTCGGCCGTTTCAGCCAACGCCTGCTCCTTTCGTCCCGCCAGCACGACGGTGTAGCCGTGACTCAAAAGGCCCAAGGCAACGTGACGGCCGATTCCCGACCCCGCGCCCGTGATCAGCGCAACTTTCCCATCCATTGTCGCTCCTCCAGATCAGTCGCCGCAGCGCGGCATCAGTTCGACCAGCCGCCATCGATAACGTGAATCGCGCCGGTGGTGAACGACGATTCGTCCGAAGCCAGGTAGGTCACCAGCGCCGCGATTTCTTCGGCACGCCCCACCCGCCCGATAGGTTGACGCGCGATGAAAGCGGCCCGTACCTGAGCTTCGTCCTGCTTCGACGAGACCGCTTGCGCGGCGATCCGTTGATGCAGCGAAGGCGATTCCACGGTGCCGGGACAGATCGCATTGCAGCGGATGCCCTGGCCGACAAAATCCGCTGCGACCGCTTTGGTCAAGCCGATGACCGCCGCTTTCGATGCGCCATAGACGAACCGGTTCGGCACGCCTTTCACGCTCGATGCGGCCGACGCCATGTTGATGATCGAGCCGCCCTTTCCCGCCTCGATCATGTGCGGCAGAAACGCGCGAATGGTCCGATACATCGATTTCACGTTCAGATCGAAGCTGAAGTCCCAGTCGTCCTCCGAGCACTTCAGGATGCTGCCGTCGTGCACGAAACCAGCGCAGTTGAACAGCGCATCGAGCGCTCCGGTTTCGCGCGCGAAAGCCTCCACGTCTGCCGTATTGCGCACGTCAAGCCGCGCCGTACGCAGCGAGCCGGTTCCCTGCGCCAAGGTCTGCAGTTCGGCGAGCGCGGCCTCGTCGACGTCAGTCGCCCATACGCTTGCGCCTTCGGCCGCCAGCATCAGCGCACTAGCCCGCCCGATGCCCTTGCCGGCGGCTGTCACCAGCATGTTCTTTCCCGCCACGCGTTTGCCCATCTTGTCGCTCCGTCCTTATGTTGAAGTCGCAGTCCGCCGCCGGTTGAACACCGGCCAGTGTCAATCGTTCAGGATGACAATCTAATGAATTGCATCGTTGAGGTCCGTCAGATCGCGGCCGCGCGTCTCTGTCGACAACGCGACGCCGATCAAGGTCAGCGTCGCCAGGACAGCCGTATAGACGCCCATGACCCAGAACGCGCCGCCCGCCAGTCCCACCAGATAGATGCCGAGCACCGGCGCGAGACCGCCCGACAACACCGCGCCAATCTCACGCGCGAGCGCGACGCCGGAGTATCGGCAGCGGTTGCCGAACAGTTCGGCGAAGTGGGCGCATTGGGCGCCGAGCATGCTGTTCGCACCGATCGCCAGACCGCCGAACATCGCAACAGCAATCCATAGCGGATTGCCCGTACTGACCATCCACCACGATGGAAGCGACCACAGCAGCATGAAGATCGCGCCGGCGCGATAGACCGTAATGCGGCCGATACGATCCGACAACGCGCCGAACATCGGCGTTGTAATCGCGCTCGCGAGCGTCGCGATCAACGCACCTGTGGTACCGATTGTGGCGAGATCGGACGAGCGCACGCCCATCCGCGTCGCCACCGTGCCGCCCAGAAATGCAATCACGATGGTTGTATAGATCGTCGAGCCGCCCTGCTCGGCAAAGCGCATGAGCACCGCAGCCAGGACGGGCCGGCGCGCCGTCGTCATGACGGTTTTCATCGGAGAACGAACGACTTCGCGTGCCCCTTCGAGATTCAGGAACACCGGGCTTTCGCGCAGGCGCAGCCGGATCCACACCGCTACACCGATCAGCACCACGCTGGCGAGAAACGGCAGGCGCCATGCCCATGCAAGGATTTCGTCGTTGCCGAGGGTGTGCTGCATCACGCTAAAGGTTGCCGTCGCGAGGCCGAATCCGGCAAAAATGCCGACGAACGGCAGTGCGGCAAAGAAGCCGCGCCGCGGAACCGGCGACACTTCCGCCATCAGCGTCGACGCGCCCGCCTGTTCGGCGCCGGCGCCGAAACCTTGTACGAGACGCAGCGCGACCAGAACGACCGCGCCGACAGGACCGCTCGGCAGCAAACCGACCAGCATCGTAGAAACGCCCATGATGGCGATGGTCAGCAGCAGAACAAACTTGCGCCCTTTTCTGTCGCCAAGCGAACCGAAGAACAGACCGCCGAACGGCCGGGCGAGAAAGCCCGCGCCATACGTGCCGAAACTCGCGAGCAGGCCCGCGTTCGCACCGAGCGTTGGGAAAAAGATGTGCCTGAAAACAAGGGCTGTCGCCAGACCGAAGATCGCGAAGTCGTAATACTCGAGCGCGCTGCCGACGCCACCGGTGAGAATGGCGCGCCGCAGTTGCTCCGGCGAGACCGGTGCCTGGCTAGCCGCCTGATCCGCTCCTGCATCGTCTAGCGAGATGCTCTGGATCGGCTCTGCCGCATAGCCGGATCCATATGCCTTCATACCCATTTGCGTCTCCTGTGCAAACGTATGTGCATCTGGAATTCTGTCGTTCTTTTATTCGTTCGATGTGCTGGACACTGGCGTTTGGTTAAGCTATGGTTACCGGTAACCAACGAGGCCCACTCTAACATGAGGAGATAGCATGCACAAGGCTGAGGTACTGGTAGTTACCCGGTATCCCGACGCAGATATGGCGGCGCTGGCGCAGCATTACACGCTGCACGTGCTTGCCGACGCGGAAGACCCGGATGCGTTGCTCGCGGAGATCGCACCCCGTATCCGGGCACTCGCGACGAATGGCGAAGCCGGCGCCAGCGCGAAGCTGATTGACGCACTGCCGCACCTGGAAATCATCGCGTCATACGGTGTGGGGGTGGATGCAATCGACCTGGAACGCGCCGCGCAGCGCAACATACGTGTCACGTACACGCCGGACGTCCTGACCGACGACGTCGCCGACCTGGGAATCGCCCTGTTGCTTTCGGTGGCCCGAGACATTCCGCAGAACGATGCGATTGTGCGTGCGGGTGAATGGGGACACGTGCAGATTCCGCTTGCCACCCGCGTGTTCGGCAAGCGGCTGGGAATTCTTGGACTCGGACGCGTCGGCCGTGCGGTCGCCAAACGGGCAGCGGGGTTCGATATGGCGATTTCGTACCATGATCGCAACCGCTTCGACGACAGCCCTTATACGTTTCATGAAACTGCGGTCGAGCTAGCGCGTCATAGCGATTTCATCATCATCTGCGCGGCTGCGGACCGAAGCAATCGCGCGTCGATTGGCCACGAGGTGCTGGACGCGCTCGGACCGGATAGCTTCCTCATCAATATCGCGCGGGGCAGTATCATCGACGAGCCGGTTTTGTTGAACTATCTAACGGAGCGGCGCATCCGCGGTGCGGCACTCGACGTATTCTGGAGCGAACCCGCCATCGATCCGCGCTTTTTTGCGTTGCACAACGTCGTGCTGCAGCCGCACCGGGCCAGCGGGACGGTAGAAACCCGCGCGGCAATGGCGCATCTGGTACGGAACAATCTGGCGGCGTTCTTCGCCGGCGAGCCGCTCATCACCGAATACACGGCCCACAAGGCGCACCTGACGCCGACGACTCACGCTCATCCCTGATAATTACCTGGAAGGCCTGACGATCCCTTCCCCGCGCCCACATCTCTACGGACAACATCATGTCTCACGATAACGCCCCCCACGATAACCCGAAGAGCGACGCAGGCTCGCCCGAACGACGCCTGCGCAGCCGTCGCTGGTTCGACGATCCCTCGGATCCCGGCATGACCGCGCTGTATCTCGAGCGTTATATGAACTACGGCATTACCCGCGAAGAGCTGCAATCGGGCAAGCCGATCATCGGCATTGCACAGACCGGCTCCGATCTCGCGCCGTGCAACCGCCACCACCTGCAGCTCGCGCAGCGCGTACGCGACGGCATTCGCGACGCGGGCGGCATTCCGCTTGAATTTCCGGTGCATCCGATCCAGGAAACCGGCAAGCGGCCCACCGCCGCGCTCGATCGCAATCTCGCGTATCTGGGCCTGGTGGAGATCCTCCACGGCTACCCGATCGATGGCGTGGTGCTCACCACAGGTTGCGACAAGACCACGCCCGCGTGTCTGATGGCGGCCGCCACCGTCAATATCCCGTCAATCGTGCTGTCCGGCGGACCGATGCTCGACGGCTGGTGGAAAGGCAAGCTCGCGGGTTCCGGCACGGTGATCTGGGATGCCCGCAAGCGCCTGTCGGCCGGCGAAATCGGCTACGAGCAGTTTATTGAGGAGGTGTCGTCTTCGGCGCCATCCGCCGGTCACTGCAACACCATGGGCACGGCGCTGTCGATGAATTCGCTCGCCGAAGCGCTCGGCATGTCTCTGCCTAACTGCGCGGCGATTCCGGCGCCTCATCGCGAACGCGGCTGGATCGCGTATCACACCGGCAAGCGTATCGTCGACATGGTCGCGGAGAATCTGCGCCCATCCGACATCATGACAAAGGGCGCATTCGAAAACGCGGTCGTGGCAGCGGCGGCGCTCGGCGCCTCGTCGAACTGTCCGATTCACATGATCGCGATTGCACGTCATATGGGTGTCGAGCACACGCTCGACGACTGGCAGCGTCTCGGCCCTGACGTACCGCTGCTGGTGGACTGCCAGCCTGCGGGGCGCTTCCTCGGCGAAGCGTTCCATCGGGCGGGCGGCGTGCCTGCCGTGATGCGCGAACTGTTTGCCGCCGGCAAGCTGGACGGCAGTGTGCGCACCGTCACAGGCCGTACGCTGGAGGAGGATCTTGCGGCGGTGCCGGAACCGGACCGCGAGGTGATTCGCGCCTACGACAAGCCCCTCAGGGAGGCGGCCGGCTATGTGGTGCTGTCGGGCAACCTGTTCGACAGCGCGGTGATGAAGATCAGCGTGATCGATCAGGCGTTCCGCAAACGCTTCCTCTCGGACCCCGAACATCCCGACGTGTTCGAAGGCAAGGCGATCGTGTTCGAAGGGCCCGAGGACTATCACGCGCGGATCGAAGATCCGGAACTCGGTGTCGACGATCACTCCGTCCTGGTGATTCGCAACTGCGGACCGGTCGGGTATCCGGGCGGCGCGGAGGTCGTCAATATGCAACCGCCCGCGGCCTTGATCAAACGGGGCATCGACACGCTGCCGACCCTGGGCGATGGCCGTCAGAGCGGCACATCCGCGAGTCCGTCGATCCTGAACGTGTCGCCGGAAGCCGCGGTAGGCGGCAACCTGGCACTGCTGAGAACCGGTGACCGCCTGCGCATCGATCTCAACTCGCGCAAGGTCGACGTTCTGATTCCGGACGAAGAAATGGCGCAGCGCCGGGCCGCCTACACGCTGCCCAAGCTGGAGCACAAGACGCCGTGGGAAGAGATCTACCGCAGCATGGTCGGGCAGCAAGGCACGGGGGCGTGCCTCGAACCCGCCACGCTATATCTGAACATCATCGAAACCCGCGGAGAGTCGCGACACAATCATTGATGCCGCCGGGGGCGCCTCAGGCGCTCTCGCGCTGCACGACCTCGTAGTGGATCTTGACGAGCTTCGGCGTTTCGCGCCGCTCGCGCGCCGGCGCTTCCTTCTCGCGGCGTGATTTGCTCGGTATCTCGCCGTGGTCGATCTCGTCGACCGCGGTGAGCAGCGACTCACCGGCCGCATGACCAATGCCGTAAGGATCGACGGCGATCGTGGTGATGGTCGGGTAGCAGTGCCGCGACACCTCGAAATCGCCGAACCCCGCCACCGCGATATCGCGAGGCACCACGAGGCCGCGCCGATGGCAGGCCATGATCACGCCGAACGCGTGAATGTCGCTCGCGCACATCACCGCGTCGGTATCCGGCCAGCGTTCGAGCAACTGGCCGAGCGCCGCTGCACCATGGCCCATTGCAAGGCCGTGAGCCATGTTGGTGGTCCATTCGGTTTGCGTGATGTCGCGCGCCTCATGGCGGGCCTCCGCACGCACCGCGTTCAGGTACCCACGGCGCCGCGCGATACCGCGCAGGTCCAGTTTTGACGCACTACTGACGAAGCCAATGCGCTTATAACCGCGTGCGTAGAGATAATGCACCATGCTGCTCGCGGCTTCGGCGTTCGAGAAGCCGACAACGCGGTCGATCGGATGGCGTGGCAACTCCCACGTCTCGATCACCGGAATCCGCGCGCGCGTCAGAAGCGAGTGGGCCTCTTCGGTGTGGTGGCCGCCCGCCAGCACGATGCCGCGCGGCTGATAGCGCAGCAGCGTCTTGATCAGCGCCTCCTCGCGCTCCAGCATGTAGTCGGTGTTACCCAGCAGCAACTGCAGATTGCGCGATTCAACGACGTCGTTGATGCCACGCACCATGTCGGAGAAGTTGGAACTGGAAAGCGACGGCACCAGCACGACGACAAAATTCGACCGCCCTGACGATAGCGCACCGGCGCTCGCGTCGGCGACATAGCCGGTTTCCGCGACCACCCGCAGTACGCGCTCCCGCGTCTCGGCCCCGACGTGCTGCCCCGTGAGAACCCGTGAGACCGTCATTTTCGACACGCCTGCGAGGCGCGCGACGTCGGCCATCCGAATCGGCCCAGACGACGATAGCGGAAGCTGGGATTTACTGTCTGTACTCATACCGGCGTGAATAGAATTCGATCGGTAGATGGTACAGGAACGTTGTATGGAATTGCGTATGAACTGATCGCGGATGCAGTGCCCGCTTTGCGAAAGCGATCATACGGCACGGGAAGCTGCATTCAGCGCAGCGGCTTCGGGTTCGCTGATGATGCCGTTTCGCGAACAGGTGCTCAACGGCGCATCGTACTTCCTCGTCTATCCCTCTCAACGCGCGGCTCAGCCGAAGATTCGTGTTCTGGCTGACATCCTCGTGCGGCTGGCGCGCACTTAGGGGTGCTCATCCCCCTACGCGGTTGATTTCACGAGTCGCGCCGAAGAGCCACTCAACGGTCAGCCGTTGACTCTCGGCGAAAGCAGATCCTGCAGACCGATCGCGTGGTACATCTCGCGGCGCATCCGGTCCGCCACGCCGTTGACGATCTCTGCGCCGTCCTGCGACGGGTCCACGTGCACGCGAAACGGCCGCTTGCCGAACGGCAGGTCCACCACGCGAACGATCTCCGCTGCGACCTCCGCCGGATCCGCATCCGCGGGCTCCAGACTCGCCAGCCCCTTCAGCGCCTGGTCGGTCACGCCGGCATACGGGCCGCTTTCATATTCGGCGGCGATGTCGGCGTCCGCCGGCTTGCCTGAATGCGCAAAGTGATTCGTACCTTTGGTGAAGGCGCCCGGCACCATGATCGTGCTCTCGATGCCCCAGCGCGCCAGCTCGGTCGAGTACGACACGGCGAGCGCATCCATGGCCGCCTTCGCCGCGAAATACGGCGCGAGGAACGGCGGCGTGCCGCCGCGCGTGGACGACGAACCGACCCACACCAGCAACCCCCTGCCCTGCTTGCGCAGGAACGGCAGCGCGGCGCGGTTCACGCGCTGCGCACCGAGCACGTTGACGTCGTACTGCTGGATCATCTGTTCGGGCGTAAACGCCTCGGCCGGGCCGAACACCATGTGACCGGCGTTGTGCACGATCACATCGAGACGGCCGGCGTCCTTCAGGATGTGCGCAATGCCCGCGGCCACCGATGCATCGGACTGCACGTCCAGTTCGACCGTGCGCAGATCGAGCGACTTTTCCTGCGACCACTGCGCGATTTCCGCGACGCGAGGCGCGTTGCGGCCCTGCGTTTCGCGCATCGACGCGTAGACGGTATGGCCCGCTTCGGCCAGCGCACGAGCCGTCATCAAACCAAATCCGGATGATGCGCCAGTCACGAGAATGCTGTACGTCATGAGATATCTCCTGTAGTCCTATGATTAACGCCCGGCTACGGGCTGCGAAGGCTGACTCAGCTCGCCTCGGCCTGCGCCGGAACGATCGCCGAAAATCGACCGGTAGTAATCCATCCCGCTATCCAGATGGGCGTGGAAGCCAAACTTTTCGTCCAGCATTGCCAGCATGTCGGCACGCTCGACGCGCATCACATAGCTGTGCTCGTTCGTCACGAGCGCACACGGCTCGCCTTGCGCCTCGGTGGCGCTGAACCACTTGCCCGGATCGGCATGACCACTCCGAAACGTGCGCCCGGCATGCTCGACCTGCCAACCGCCGTCGAGCAGGATCCAGTACGGCGCATCCGGTTCGACACCGTGATCGCACGTGGCGATCACGGCACCGGCGTCCGCTTCCCACTCACGTGAGTGGTCGATCACCCACTGCAGCTGCGCCGTCGACAGCGCAGTGAAGAACGGCGTATGCCGCAGCAGGTGCAAATACGTCACTGAGGCTCTCATCGTCATCTTCTGTGCGGCGTCCGGCTCGCGCTTTGCGCCGCATGAGGCCAATCCCAATACGGCGATCAGCGTCAGGAGGGAGGTCGAGAGGCGCCGGCGCCAACGCGCCGCGCCGCTCGAAGCCTGAGGGGACACCATGTCAGGTTCCGCCATCGGTTTGTTGATACGTCAGGCAAGGCCGCCGTTGGCGCGCAGCACCTGGCCGTTCACCCAGGCACCGTCCTTTCCAGCCAGGAAGGCCACGACGCCCGAGATGTCGTCCGGCTGACCCAGGCGCTCCAGCGGCGGCATCTTCGAGAACTGCGCGATCTGCTCTTCGGTCTTGCCGTTCAGGAACAGCTCCGTTGCAACCGGGCCCGGCGCCACGCAGTTCACCGTGATGCGGCGGCCGCGCAGTTCCTTCGCGAACACGCGTGAGAACGCTTCGACGGCCGCCTTCGTGCCGTTATAAACCGAGTAGCCCGGCAGGTTCAGCGCCAGCGTCGTGCTCGACAGGTTGATGATCCGGCCGCCGTCGTTCAGACGCGTCGCCGCTTCGCGCAGCGTGTTGAACACACCGCCGACGTTGATCGCGAACGTCTGGGCAAACAGCTCGTCGCTCGATTGCGCGAGCGGCGCGGTCTTTAGGATGCCGGCGTTGTTGACCAGCACGTCGACCTTGCCGAGTTGCTGCTCGACCGTCTCGAACAGACGGCGCACGTCCTCGACCTTCGACACGTCGCCCTGCACCGCGATGGCCTTGCCGCCGGCCTGGGTCAGTTCGGCCACGAGCTTGTCGGCTTCTGCCGGGCTCGATGCGTAGTTCACTGCAACCGCAAAACCGTCCTTGACGAGACGCCGGGCGATGGTGGCACCGATACCGCGCGAAGCGCCGGTGACGATTGCGACGGCGGATTGATTTGCTGCACTCATTGAAATTCTCCTGTTCAGGTGGATACCTGGACAGGATAATGACTGACATCACGGCGAAGATAATTCGCCATGTTTTTCCATCAGTATTCCATTTACTTTAACTATTGAGCGGATCATCCCGTCATGGACCGTTTCCAGGAAATGCAGGCGTTCGTTCGTACCGCCGAACGCAGCAGCTTCTCGCAGGCCGCCGACGACCTCAACATTCCACGTGCAACGATCACCAACCTGATCAAGCGGCTGGAACTGCGGATCGGCACCCGGCTGCTCGAACGCACCACGCGCACGGTACACCTCACTCACGATGGCGAGGCCTACTACCACCGGTGCGTGCGTCTGCTCGCCGATATCGAGGAGGCCGAAGGCACCTTCCGCAACGCATCGCCCAAGGGACTGCTTGTCGTCAACCTGCAGGGCACGCTGGCGCGGCACTTCGTGATCCCCGCCCTGCCCGACTTCCTGTCGAGCTATCCGGAACTGCGGCTGCACATTGGCGAAAACGACCGGCTGGTCGATCTCGTGCGGGAGGGCGTCGATTGCGTGTTGCGCGCAGGCACCCTGCGCGATTCGTCTCTGATCGGACGGCAGATCGCGTCCATGGAGCAGGTCACTGTTGCGAGCCCGGCTTACCTCGCACGCTTCGGCGAGCCGGCCAGCCTCGAGGACCTGTCCGAACATTTTGCGGTGGACTACGTGTCGAGCGCGACGGGCAAAGCGGTCCCGCTCACTTTTCTTGTCGACGGCATAGAGACTGATCTGGTGATGCGCTCGACCATCTCGGTGACAGGAGCCGACCTGTACACGGGATCGGCCATCGCCGGCGCCGGGGTGATTCAGGTGCCGCGCTACCGGATTGCGGCTGATATCGCCGACGCGCGGCTGAAAGTGATTTTGCCGGGGTTTCCGCCGCCGCCGATGCCCGTGTCCGTGCTGTACCTTCACAACCGGCAGTTGTCGCCACGGGTGCGGATTTTTACTCAGTGGCTTGAAGAGATATTCAGGGGGGTGCCGTATCAGACTGGTGTGAAGCGGAGCGGTAAGACTTAGCGTGAAAGAACCCCGGAATCTCTCGTCCCCTTCAGGAAAGCCGATCGTAGCCGAGCATCTGGTTCACGTACCGAGACCGGCGTCCTTTCACTTTCATCTTTTCCCCTACAACGGTCTCATCTTGCTCTGCAATAGCGAAGCATCATACTCTCGTCGGAAGTCGGCGCTTCTTCGCGCTAACCGTGGGCTTCTCTGCGTCAATTTGCGAAATCGTAAGAATAACGAGGAAAGGATGCGACCGTCATTGAATCGGATAGTGCTGTATGCGAAAGACGTGCAGGCAACCTGTGCCTTCTACGAGCGACACTTCGAATTTGAGTGCGAGTTCGACGCCAATGGTCGCATAGCAGAGTTGGTCTCGCCGCATGGCGGCGCCATCATCATGGTTCATCAAGCCGGAAAGGGATTGAAGGCGGGGCAAGCGTCGGTAAAGCTGGTTTTCGACGTGGAAGACGTCGAGGGCTTTAAGACGCATTGTGCAAAGCAGGGACTTGAGTTCGGCACATCTCACCAAGCAGATGGATATAGTTTCGCAAACGCAAAAGACCCAGCAGGTAACCCGATATCCATTTCGAACCGAAGGTTCGCCATCGGCCGATAGCAGCGACCGTTTGCGCCTTTCAGTAGCAGACTGGCCGGATCGGGCTGAGTTATGCCCAATGCATAGGCAACGTCCTGGACAAACGGCGGGTGCGGTCGTGAGACGCCGTGCGGCCATGAGCGGTCGTTGGAACAGTGCTCATAAATCGGCGACAATCGGACATTCTGGAAAGCCATTCTTGCAACTGCGCTGATGTCCTGTCCACTGCGGGCTTAAAGTGCAGCCAGATTCGCGCCGCTCTTGTCCACCGTAACTATCTCGGGCTCGCCGTTCTGTTCACCTTCTCGAAGTAACAGCGAGCTACTTGACCGCGCTAACGCGACAAAGCCTTCCAGATCTTCAAGGACGTACGGCCCGAGACACATCGAACCAGTTCGCCACATCATGACCACAACCAGAAGCCTGGCGCTCATTCTGGCATGCGTGTTTGCCTTTTCTCAGCACGGCCACGCGCAATGTGTCGACCTGGTCGCCAGTCTTGATGACGGTCAGTTGATGCAGTCGCGGATTGCGCTGGTCGACCGTGCCACGCCTACCGAGCAGATCAGCATCCTCGCCTACATCTTCGAAATCGATCAGACCGGCGGCCTGCTGTTGCGTCATCTGGTCGACGCCGCGCGCCGAGGCGTGCCGGTCAAGCTGCTGATCGACGGCATCGGCCCCGAGCCGCACTTCCCGTTCGAGGACGAGTTCATCGTCGCCCTGCACGAGGTGGCTCCCGGCATCGAACTCCGAATCTTCCATCCACGATCAGATCTCGTCGAGATTTCGCATCGCATGCACGACAAGCTGTTCCTGGTTGGCGACACGGCCGTGATCGGCAGTACCTCGATCTGGGATGCGAGCTTCCGCAACTGGCTC